>JAEEGJ010007011.1_pt1 | contig 32997 bp, 29 predicted proteins | sample 8958761 | NCBI WGS metagenome assembly JAEEGJ01 (sample SAMN16246546, study PRJNA631951) | gut metagenome | biome: gut microbiome; feature: rumen; material: RS-attached | host: Bos | place: Iran: Karaj | collected 2018-10
TTGTTTCTCATTTCTAACTTCTAATTTTGTACCGCGTGCGGGATTCGAACCCGCGATTTTGAGAATGAAAATCTCACGTCCTGGGCCTACTAGACGAACGCGGCATACGCTTTTTCGACCCTTTTTTTCGTCAAAAGCGGGTGCAAAATTACGAACATTTTCCGACATGGCAAAATTTTTTTCAACCTCATCGGTTGACAACTTTCGCCACCTATTCGTTATCTGCCTGAAAACGAAAGCCTAAGCGCTTCCCAGTAATCAACGATTTTTTATCAAAATTGCTCCTCATCTCACCCACCGAAACCAGCTTCACCTCGTCGTACGGGGGGGTCAAAAGATCGAAATTGGTGGTGTACTCGATGGCGCACTCGATGATACTTTGCACAGACTCATTGGTAATCAGCGAAGTGCCGAAATTCGAGTACATCATACCCAGCTCGCGTTTACCCTCGATGAAGTAGTGCTTCTCGTTATTCACAAACACACGCCCGATCATGTATCCCATATCGTTGTCACGCTGGTAGGCGAAACTGTCGGCCAGGAAGTTATAGATGCGTATCACGCCACAGTAGCTGCGACGTGTGTCTTCGCGCACATAGGGTGTCTTCATCACCTGATGGTCGCGCGAGAACTCGAAGACATTGGTATGCATCATGAACAACAATATGTCGCCCGCGAACTTCACCTCGAACTCGAAGTCGCCGCGGTCCGTGAACTCGAAGGCCACCTGCTTGCCCTCTGCGCGGCAGCGGGCACGGAAAAGTTCTATCAGCTCGCGTGTCTCGCGACGGAAAAGTTCAAAGGCCTCCTTCGTGGCCTCATACACATTCTGCTTCAACTCGCTCTTGCTGAACACCAAGTCTTTCAAAGATTCTTTAAGTTCCATAAGTCTGTCCCATTTTTTAGACCCTTGGATAACGTCGAAAAAAAGAATATATTGTCCCGTCGCCGTAAAAGGCGTTTTTTTGACATCTCGGCCGGCTTTGTCGTTTTTTTTTCGTTTTTTTTTATTTTTTGTTTGCATATTAAAAAAAAGTTGTATTTTTGCAGCCGAATTGAAGTGTAACCAAACAGTAAGGAATGACGCAACCGTATCAGTTTTAACCCCCTAAAGAATAGAGGAATATGACGGACGTAAAAACGCGACAGCTGTCAGACAATGAACTGATTGTACGCTACCAAGATGGCGACGCATCCTGTTTTGAGGTGCTCCTCGAGCGCTACCAGAGCAAGGTGTACGGTTACATTTTTTCGGTGGTGAAAGAGAAGGAAACGGCGGACGATATCTTCCAAGACACCTTCTACAAGGTCATCGTCACCATCAACTCGGGTCTTTACAAGGACGAGAACAAGTTTGTGCACTGGGTGATGCGCATAGCGCACAACCTCATCGTCGACCACTTCCGCCGCAACAGCAAGATGCCGTTGGTGCCCAACAAGCCTGAGGGCGACGTGGTGGACAACCTGAAGATTCAGGATGAGAATGCCGAGCATGCCATCATGAAGAAACAGACAAGCCAGAACATCCGCAAACTGGTGAAGATGCTTCCTCCGGAGCAGCGCCGCGTGGTGATTCTGCGCCACTATGGCAAGTGCGACTTCAAGGACATTGCCGCCCGCACGGGTGTGAGCATCAACACCGCCCTGGGCCGCATGCGCTATGCCATCATCAACCTGAGGAGGCTGGCACAGGAGAACAATATGTATATAGAACTATAAAAACGACAGCCCCGAAGGGGCGTCCCTATCCAGACAGGTGGTGGAGGCCTGCGACCGCCCCCCTGTGATGAAGAATGATAAGTAAAAATAAACTGAAGGAATTGGCCGCCTACCGCCTGCAGAAACGATGCGACGAGGAGGCGGTTTTTGTTGTCGAAGGCCCGAAAATGGCTTCCGAAGCCTTGGCATCGGGTTTCACGGTGAGGGTGGTGTGTGCCACAAGCGACTGGCTGACAGCGTCGGCAGGAGCCTGCTTCGGCGATGCCGAGGTGCACGAAGTGAGCCCCGTGGAGCTGGAACGGCTCTCCCACTTCAAGACCCCCAACCAGGTGTGGATGCTGGTGGAACGGCCTCTCCCTAAAGACCTTAAAGACTCCCAAAGCCTCACCCTCGCCCTCGACAGGATCCAGGACCCCGGGAACCTGGGAACGATGCTGCGGACTGCCGACTGGTACGGCGTGCGTCATGTGGTATGCAGCCGCGACACCGCCAGCTGCTATAATCCCAAGGTGGTGCAAGCTTCCATGGGGGCTATTTTCCGCACGCAGGTCGACTATGTGGATCTGCCACAGTGGCTGGCCGCCTGTGGAACGCCCGTCTACGGGGCTTCGCTGCACGGGAAACCCCTGCCCGAAGTGGCCACGGCTGACGTAAACGCTGTGCTGCTCATAGGGAACGAGAGTCGCGGTATCTCGCCCGAAGCCATGGCGCAGGTGACACATCCCGTGCTCATCCCCAACCTCGGGGGTACCGCCGAGAGCCTCAATGCCAGCGTGGCAACGGGAATTTTGATGAATTATTTATTATGGAACAACTGCAATATCACGAAGGAAGAACAGAGATAAGCCACTATGGCAAGGTGGCCCTCATCGACCGCCTCACCGACGGCACCGCCTGTCAGGGCGACGACTGTGCCGTCATAGGCGAGGGCGACAAGAAGACACTCGTCACCATCCAGACGCTGGTGGAAGGGGTGGACTTCGACATGATGTACACACCCCTCAAACACTTGGGATACAAGGCCGTGGCCATAGCCATAAGCAACATCTCCGCCATGAACGGGACCCCGCATCAGGCCCTGGTGAGTGTGGCCGTGAGCAACCGCTATTCCGTGGAGGCACTGGACGAACTCTATGCCGGCATCCGCCTCTGCTGTGAACGCTACGGGGTGAGCCTCGTGGGTGGCGACACTGCCAGCACACGTGCCGGCATGGTCATCACCGTCACCGTCGTCGGTGACGCCGACGCTGCGCACATCACTTACCGCCATGGCGCCTCGCACAACGACCTGATTTGTGTCAGTGGCGACCTCGGCAGTGCCTATGCAGGCCTCTTGGTGCTGGAACGTGAGAAGGTCACCTATCAAGCCAATCCCAACTTCCAGCCCGACCTCGACGGCTTCGACTACGTGCTGGAGCGTTTCCTCAAGCCCGAACCCCGCATGGATATCGTCGAAAAGCTTGCCAAACGCGCGGTGGTGCCCACGTCGATGACCGACGTCAGCGAGGGACTGGCCGACAGCCTGCTGCACCTCTGCAAGGCCTCGGGCTGCGGCTGCGAGGTCTACGAGGAGCGTCTCCCCATCGACTACCAGTGCTCACGTGTCTGCTCCGAGATGAGCAAGAACATGCTGCCCGTCAGCTGCGCCCTCAACGGCGGCAAGGACTACGAGCTGCTCTTCACCGTGAGCCAGAAAGACTACGAGAAAATCAAGGACATGGAAGGCATCCACATCATAGGCTACATCACCGAACCAGGCATGCCCGCCGTCATGGTGACCCCTCAGAACACTACCATCGAACTCAAAGCGCAAGGATTCCAAGGAGACTGATGACACGACAAGACACATTCAAGCATAAGGGGCTGCGGGCACAGCTTGTTGCGTTGCTGCGCAGCAACGGCATCAACGACGAGGCCGTGCTGAAAGCCATGGGCGAGGTGCAACGCCACTGGTTTCTCGACAGCGCCCTCGACACACTGGCCTACGAAGACCGCGCCCTCAAGATTGGCTGCGAGCAGACCATCTCGCGTCCTTCCACCGTAGCCATGCAGAGCCAGCTGCTGAGCGTGAAACCGGGCATGAAAGTGCTGGAGATAGGTACCGGCAGCGGCTACCAGGCCGCGGTGCTCTGCAAGATGGGTGCCAAGGTCTTCTCCGTCGAACGCCAGAAAGGCCTCTTCGACCACACGCGCAAACTCCTCGACACCCTGGGCTACCGTGTGCGCTGCTTCCTCGGCGACGGCTACCAGGGCCTGGCCGAGGTAAACTACGGCCCCTACGACCGCATCATCGTCACCTGCGGCGCCCCGGAGATTCCCGCGCCACTCATGGCACAGCTCAAGGAGGGCGGCATCATGGTTATCCCGTTGGGAGAGGAGACAAAACAGGAGATGCTCCGCATCACGAAAGGTGGCCCCGAAGAGAAAGACTGGCAGGTGGAGAAGTTCGGCGACTACAGCTTCGTGCCAATGCTCGACGGACGCAACATGGGGAGATGAAAGGTAAGAGGTGTAGGGTTAGCGAAGAATAAAATGCTGTTTGGAGAGATGCGGGTTGGCGATGGCGACACCCACCGAGAAGAGGTCGAGAGTGACCTGCCATGAAGGATCCTCCACAAGGGAATGCCAACGACCCTCGTCACGATGGGGATGGTCGACGACAAGGAAGGAAGCCTCGGGGCTGTGGAGCTCAGCAACACCCCCGTCGCGCGAGGCGGTGACACCGAAATGGCGCTCCAGCCGCCACACCGTAGCCTCGAAACGGTCCCTGGGAGCCCCTTCGGCACGCGAGCAGAGCACCTCGGTGTACAGGTCGTAGACGAAGGGCGAATGTAACGAGAACTGGGTCTTGGCACACAGCAGATGAGTGAGGCGATTCATGGTGCAAAAATACGAAAAAAATGAGAATTGGAAATTGAAAATTGAAATTATATGAGAACCAAATATCTATTGCTTTTTCTGACAGCTTTGACGCTGCTGGTTTCCTGTGGTGGGGATGACACGCCGCAACCCAAACCCAAAGCCTACCTCCGCATCGACATGCCGCATCGACACTATGTCGAAGTGGATACCCTACGGCCTACCGAAAGCCCCGACATGAAACCCATCCCCTCCCCTTTCCATTTCATCATGAACGACTACGCCATCCTCACGCGTGCCAAACAGAATGCTTCCAGCACAGCCATCGAGCTGTACTACCCTGAATGGAAAGGTTATGTGACGATGATGTACAAGCACATCAGGGGCACCGACGACCTGCGGGCGCAGATCGACACCGCGATACGCATGCTCAGCTTTCACCAGCAGGTGGCCTCGGGTATCGACGAGACCCTCATCCAGGTGCCCGACAACCATGTCTATGCCACCGTCTGGAGCATCAGCGGACGCAATGTAGCCACCACCTACCAGTTCATCGCCACCGACAGCACCGCCCATTTCCTCCACGGTGAAATCATCATCGACCAGACTCCCAACAACGACTCACTGGCCCCCATGCTCGAGTACATGCAGACCGACGTCGACAACCTCATCAAAACACTCCGTTGGCGCTAGACCCATGGCGAAAAAGAAGAAATACTATGTCGTCTGGCAGGGCAAACAGCCTGGCATCTACACCGATTGGGAGGAATGCAAAGAGCAAGTGCAAGGTGTGCAAGGTGCGCAGTACAAAGGCTTCGACAGCATGGCCGAGGCCGAATCGGCCATCAAGCTGCCGTATAGCAGCTTTGTGGTGCCGAATACTCCGAGTAATCAGAATACTCGGAGTAATCAGAGTAATCCCATTCTCTTCATCGACGAGAACGGCATGACTGCCGTGAGGCCGGGGACAGCGAATCCGCCCGTCCTCGATGCCTTGGCCGTGGATGCCGCCTGCAGTGGCAATCCGGGAGTGATGGAGTACCAAGGCATCTATATCCCCACGCGCACACAGGTCTTCCACTACCGCGCGGAGCGTGGCACCAACAACATCGGTGAGTTCCTGGCCATCGTCCACGGGCTCTCCTACCTGAAGAGACACCGACTGAACCAGATTATCTACAGCGACAGTGTCAACGCCATCTCGTGGGTACAACAGAAGAAGTGCAAGAGCAAGCTTCCCGAAGACAGCACCACCGCCGAACTATGGGACTACATCCACCGTGCCGAGCAGTGGCTGCACACCAATACCTATACCACCGAGATCCGCAAGTGGGACACCGACCACTGGGGCGAGATCCCGGCAGATTTTGGACGTAAATGAACACCCGCAACCTACATTTCCGCTCCAATCGCGTCCGCGATATCCTGACGCTCTTCCACCAGGAACTCGACCCACTTTATGGTGTCGGCGAAGTCGGCACCTTCTGTGAAATGCTCTTCGAGGCTTTTCTCGGATGGGACAAGGTTCATCTGCTCATTTCCAAGGATAATACCATCGACCAGAGCGACCTCCTTCGTTTCCACTGGGCACTGGAAGACCTGCGCCAATACCGTCCCATCCAACATATCATAGGCCACACAGACTTCTGCGGCTGCCGCATCGAGGTGAATCCCGACGTGCTCATTCCCCGCCCCGAAACCGAAGAACTCGTCCACTGGATAGTGAATAATTTTTCATTTTCCAACTTTCAAATTTCAATATTAGACCTCTGCACCGGGAGCGGCTGCATAGCCATTGCCTTGAAGAAAGCCTTTCCACAGGCGGAAGTCACGGCTGTGGATGTGTCGGGGAAGGCCCTGGCGACGGCGCAAAGGAATGCCGAGGCCAATGGCACGGAGATACACTTCCTCCAGGCCGACCTCCTGAATCCCAAATCCGACTTCCGACTCCCCATTTCCAATTTGATAGTCAGCAACCCCCCGTATGTGCGCGAGAGTGAGCGGAGGCAGATGCAGCGCAACGTCCTGGACCACGATCCTGCCCTGGCGCTATTCGTCCCCGACGAAGACCCGCTGTGCTTCTACCGTCCCCTTGCCACTATCGCGAAAACACTTTTGGCTCCCGCCGGACTCTTCGTGGCGGAGATCAACGAAGCTTTTGCCGACGAGGTCTGCACTTTACTGCGCAAGCAACACCTCTCCCCCGCTGTCCATATCGACTTCCGTGGCAAAGCACGCTGGGTGACTGCCAGTTAGAAAAAATTTTTCCTCATTTGAAAAAAAGTGTGTATTTTTGCACCCTCATTTTGGGGTATTAGCTCATTTGGTAGAGCGGTAGGTTCGCAATCTACAGGTGACCGGTTCGAGCCCGGTATACTCCACGAGACAGAAAAGAGGGACTGGCGGATGCCAGTCCCTCAGTGTTTATTCCATCGTCCACAGCTACTTCTTCAGGAACTTGAAGTCGCGGCCGAGGTAGTAGGCCTGGTCACCAAGGCTTTCCTCGATACGCATCAACTGGTTGTACTTGCAGATGCGGTCGGTACGGGAAGCGGAACCCGTCTTGATGAGGCCTGCATTCATGGCCACGACAAGGTCTGCGATGGTGGTATCCTCAGTCTCGCCGCTGCGGTGGCTGATGATGGCGGTGTACTGGTTGCGCATAGCCAGATTGACGGCGTCGATGGTCTCCGTGAGAGTACCTATCTGGTTGAGCTTGATAAGGATGGAGTTGGCCACTTTCTTCTCAAGGCCCATCTTGAGGCGAGAGACATTGGTGACGAAGAGGTCGTCGCCGACGAGTTGGCAGCGGTCACCGATGGCGTCGGTGTGGAGGCGCCAGCCGTCCCAATCGTCCTCGGCCATGCCGTCTTCGATGGAGATGATGGGATAGCGCTTCACCCAGTCGGCCCAGAAATCGGACATCTGGGCAGGAGTGAGTTTCTCGCCAGTGCTCCACTTGAGCTCATAAATGTTCTCCTCGGCGTTGTAGAATTCCGAGGCAGCGGCATCGAGGCCTATGTAGACGTCCTCGCCAGGGCGGTAGCCCGCTTTCTCTATGGCTTGAAGGATGCAGGTGAGAGCTTCCTCGTTGCTGCTCAAGTTGGGGGCGAAGCCGCCCTCGTCACCCACGTTGGTGCTCATGCCCTTGGCCTTGAGCACAGCGCGAAGGTTATGAAACACCTCGGCACCCATGCGCAAGGCCTCGCTGAAGGAGGGTGCTCCGACGGGGAGGATCATGAATTCCTGAAAATCAATGCTATTGTCGGCATGACTGCCACCGTTGAGGATGTTCATCATGGGGATGGGGAGGGTGTAGCCGCCCACACCGCCCAGATAGCGATAGAGCTCCTGGCCGCTCTCTTGTGCCGCGGCCTTGGCAGCGGCGAGGCTGACTCCGAGGATGGCGTTGGCTCCCAGACGGCTCTTGTTCTCTGTCCCATCAAGTTCTATCATCTTCATGTCGAGGGCTTTCTGCTCATTGACGAACATACCCTGCAGTTCGTCATTGAGGACGGTGTTCACGTTGTTGACAGCGTTCAAGACACCCTTGCCGAGATACTGGCTCTTGTCACCATCGCGCAATTCACATGCTTCGTGGACGCCTGTAGAGGCTCCGCTGGGGACGGCGGCACGTCCCACTGCGCCCTGGTCGGTATACACATCGACTTCAACTGTAGGGTTGCCGCGACTGTCGAGAATCTGACGGCCCTTGATACCTATTATCTGACTCATAACTGTTTAGGTTAAAATGTTTAATGTTTTTATTTTGTTATTGAAATTGCAAAGATACAAAAAAAAAAGAAAAATGATAATCCAAAATAAAAAAAACGCTATCATAAACCACCCCTTTTCCCGTTTTATTGGATAGAAACTTTTTTTTTCGTCCCCGGCAGGACATCCGAAATGGATGCTATCTGTCATAAATCGGCCGGTTGATATTAATTCATTGATACAAAAAGTGTTGCATTTATCGGTTGAACATAAGAAAAGTTAAATAATGTTAAATCCTCATCCTCGTTTCCAATTTTGGGTCAAAAAGGGGGTATATTATATATATATAGAAAAAATTTTTTCTCCGCAAAGACTTCGTCCATGAAGAAGGCACCGGAAAACAAAAAACTCTCCCCGGAGGAGCTGCTGCAGATGCAGCGGCTCTATGAGGATGTTGTGCGCCGGCATGCCAGGCTGATACGCTATGTGTGCGCCGGCCGCTCGGGTGGCGACGAGGAGCTCTGCAAAGACCTGATACAGGAAGTCTCCGTCGGCTTGTGGCTACACCTCGACAGCTACCGCTCCGGCAGGCTGGAGGGCGCGTGGGTCTACTGGCGCGCGCGGAAAGTCCTCAACGACTTTTTCCGCCACCGCCTGCCGGAACACGAAAGGCTGAGCCGCGAGATTGCCGACACCGTGGCCGAGGAGACCTGCGAGGGACGCGAGCAGCTGGAGGACATCATGGCCCACCTCGCCCCTGACGAGCGCCGTCTGCTGGAGCTGCGACTCGAAGAGACGGGTGTCGAGGAAATGGCCGCCAGACTGCAGTGCTCCACCAGCGCTGTATACAAGAGGCTGCGCCATGTCATGGAGAAAGCCCATGAGATAAACGAAAAACTGAACAAACGATGAAACACAACGAGAACGAAAAACTGTTGTCGGCGTTGAAACGCCAGCAGCACCTGGCCGAGGAGCTGCGGCAGGGTCACCGGAGCCTTGCGGCAGCACTCACCGACGTGCCCGTCGCACAACTGCTGCGCCGCGAACGGCGCGAATATGGCTTTCGCCTGGTTTGTTTGGTGGCATTCGCCGTCCTGGCCACCGACGCCTGCACCCCGGCGGCAGCCGACACCACCATGCGCCTCAGCCACTATGCCTCGTCGGAACAGGCATACAACGACACCTTTAACCTTGTCCATCACCAATGAACAAACGCAATATCATAACGGTTGCCGTCTGTCTGGTGGCAGTAAGCCTGGTGCTGGTGGTGAAATGCCATCCACGCACACTGCCCATCGAGGAGTGCAGCCAGGTATACAAGGATTTTGCCGACGACCCTCATGTCGCCGTGGCCTTCATCAAGAACTTCCCCGTCAACGACACCCTCCGCGTCGACGTCACCACCCTCCGCGCCCTCGACTCCACGGGCTGGCACAGCCTGATGCTCTATTTCGGATACACAGAGGAGATGATGGAATATTACTATGAATTTGTGAAACAAAAGATGAACCGGCCGATACATCAATTTGTGAGTTTCTATGTGGAAAAAAATGATTTTAGAAATAGAGTTCCTCTAACCGATAGCAACTGCCTCTTGGTTACCAGTTCATACAAAGACCAAACCTTCAGCATCTACCATACCGACAATATTGAAATCAAAAATATAATAGCAAAAACAAAATTAAAAAAACTAAAACCTAAAAACAATGAAAGTGAATTTTAAAATCTTGGCACTGTCCTTGGTGCTGGGAACGATGGCCGTAGGCTGCCAGACGATGAAACTCGTAGTCGAGTAAACCAATAATTTCCAAGAAAATCAGACAGATTGAAAAACATCTGCTATCAAGGATAAATAAAAAACAAATAACCATGAGAAAATTCAGCAAAATGACGATGCTGCTCTTTGTGGCAGCGGCGATGTTCGCCTTCGCATCCTGTGACAAGGATGACGATGCATCTATTAAAGAAAGCCAGCTTGTGGGCAAGTGGTACTGGCAAGCGGCGAGAGGCACGCTGGAAATCCAGGCCAACCATGAAGCCCGGTTGAATGGCATTGATTATAATTGGACGTTGAAAGGGAACAAATTCAATGCCATACATGATAACTACGTGTCCTACGAGAATATTGACGTCGAAATCAAATCCATCTCATCAACGGAGATGGTGGTTGAAGGAACTTTAACCGAGACATACTACGCCTCGTCAAACACCCACACCAAGGATGTCTCCGACACCTTGAGGCGGGTTCAATAAAAAAAAACAGGAATAACACCAGTCATTAACAACACGTATCCTTTATAGCGATGAGAAAAACCTGTTTGGCAATGATGCTGGCAGCAGGAGGCATGGCCTTAGCCATGCTCTCCGCTTGCCATCATTCGGAAAAAGAGAATTATTCTCATGATGTTGTCACCTCCACAGCCGACGTCATGGAAGAAATAGAGACACCCCTAAAAATAGCAGATATCACCCATATCCGCCGTTCCGATGGAGTGCATGAAAAAAAAGGTGACTATCGAAACAGAATGTTACATCAAATAAAAATAAAAAAGGAATCATCATGAAAAGAATCATTTTACTGGCAGCAATGCTGTACGTGGCGCTGGGCGCCATGGCGCAGCAGGACACGCTCCATTCGCTGTATCCCAAGGACGGATACTTTTATCAATACTGGATGGATTCGGAAGATATAGAGGTGGGGGTTCTTGTATACAACACAACTGGAAATAATAGTTTAATGGGTTATGAAGTGAATCCGAAAGGCGACATGCTGACGGTGTATGGCCTGGCCTGCTGTTTCGACACGAATGCCCTGGGGTATGATACAAACTTCTATTATTTCACGGACACAACATTGGAGAACGTGTACGAATTTGCGGGCCTGTATGAGCGGAGTGCCGACTCGTTGAGGCTTATCGCCCCCCCTCTGATGTTCCGCCCCGGACGCGACCCGTTGTCACATATTTTTTCGTATGATGGAAACATCCGTATGAGAAACGATTTCCCGATGTATGAGAAGTATTTCGACGAACCCGTCACGATAAGTAACGTGGCCTTTCTGTGCCACACTATGCGCACTCCACATTGGCAGCAGGATATTTACGATTCCACCGGTAATCGTCATGTGCGTGGGCCAAAATATCGTGCGACATACACTTATCTTGTTGATTGGGATAGCCCATGGGATGAGAGTTTCGAGCAGCTGAGGGTGATGTATGATCCCAACGACAACACCTGGAGTTTCTTGCCCAACTATACCCGCTACCGTTGGTTGATGTTCCCCATCATTGCCCCGCCCGACACCACAGCCAACCCCACCGACACCCTCGTCGTCCAGCCGGGCTACACCCTGTCTTTCCATGGCGGCGACACTATCCTCCTCGGCGGCGACACCATCGTCCTTGACTCCGCCGTCACCCTCGCCGTGGGCGACACCCTCGTCCTCCCGTCTGGCGACACCCTCGTCTTCCACCCCGGCGACACCCTCGTCGTCAATTCCGGCGACACCATCTTCTTTGGTCCCAACAGCACCATCTTCTTCAGCCCCGGCAGCACCATCGCCATCCTCGGCGGCACCGGCGGCGGCGACAATCCCGGCGGCGACGACCCCGTCGTGGGCCTCCGCCAGACCGACATGGTCTACCGCTACACCGCCGTCAGCCCCAACCCCGCCACAGGCAGCGCCACGGTGACCTCCAGCTTCGGCCTGACGCAGATAGAAGCCTTCGACGAGCAGGGCCGCCTCGTCCAGACCCTCCCCGCCACAGGCCTCAAGGCCGACCTCGACGTCTCCTCCTGGCCCCGCGGCACCTACCTCCTCCGCATCCACACCCCCCTCGGCACCGCCACCAAGAAGCTCCTCGTCCAGTGACGACACTCCTCCTGTCGATAAATATGGCGAATTAAAAAGCAACATCTCTGGTGCCCAATGAAATAAAATGATAAAACATTCGTTATTAACAATATAAAAGAAACACTATGAAAAAACTAATAATATTATTTACTGCACTGTCGGTAGTACTTTCCACTGTCACTGCTCAGACAAGATACACTGCGGCAGTATGGAAGGAAAATGCTTCGCATACAATAAATCCACCCATCAAGAACTGGAAAAAAGACTTTTCCGTCACATATGAAGTCGATAATAGCGGTGAAGGCTATTTCTGCTTGATAAAACACTCTCCGTTCTTTAACACTCCACCGACACCGACAACTCCTCCTATGGCTTCTATTTTTCGCGCAAAAATCACGGGATTCGGTTATACCTTCGTTGTGAAGGATATTTATGTCGTAGGTGATTCGGCTTTCTTTTGTGGTTCCTGTTATGATTTGAGCACGCATGATAAGAATGCCATGTGGGGATACCTTAATTTGAATGATTTTTTCACGGCAAGTGTGAATGTTAAATTTTATAAATTGCAAGACGGCATGGGAGGGGTCGCACCCCTATTATTGGATCGGCTGGTCGCTTACAACAATGGTGGCAGGTACAATGTGGTCGCTTACAGCCGTTCAAGCAGCCCGTGCAGTAAGATTATTGAAATCCAGAATGCGGATGTACCCTCAGCGGTGTGTAAAACATACGATTTGCCGGTGAGCAGCCCGTCAGTTCCCATGTGCGTGATGTATATTGACGATATTTCGGAAGATGAATCCAATGTGATTGTTTCAGGACATGATATCAGCAATCCAGCAGTAGATGTAATCTGGTATGGAATATATAAAAAAACAGATATATACAATTCAATTGTAAACAATAGGACATTCTTATTGTCCAGTTCGGAAAACCCCAATGGGAGTGTGATTTGTGCAGGCATGAACAGAACGGGTGAATTCGCCTTGTCTTACACCTATTATGACAATATTATGGACGCATGGTATACACGGATGAGAGTGATAAATACTGTAACAGGGGCAAACGTCAATTCCCAGCAGTTTGCAAAAGATTACAAGCCGGAACCCCTTCAAATGACGTATTTGCCAGATCTCTCTTCTGTCGAGCTTATCCAGGACTTGGGGTCATCCGCCGCCTTTGTGCAGATGTTCCCGTTTGTCTCTACCTCCTACACCACTTCTGCACTGAACCATGCCACACATTATTTCGATAATATCGATGCCATCGAGGGTCACCATTTTATCACTTGCAACGGGAAAAATATCTACATTCAAGACCGGACCATGAACTTGCCTGCATCCACTGCCGCATGTCCTGACAATTACAGTGTCAAAGTGGATATTATCCGCAATTTGTCAACGACACCTACGTCTTTCTTTCCACTTGATTTGATATGTGATCGAAGGAGTATTCTTACAAGTGTGATAAGTGACGTTTTGGGTGTGGATTGTTTTTCGGTAGAATAGTTATCAAAAATACTAGTTATGAAAAAGTTTATTTTCTCGATTCTTTTTATTGCATGTCTGGCCCCGGCAGCATTGTCTCAGGACACCGTCCGCTATGGCGACCCCTGGTATGCTTTCAATCCCCTTCCAAATCTGACTGGGCCTAATTATATTGGAAACCTTTTTATGTGGTCTAATCATCCCAATGAAGAGGCAAGAACTTATTTGGGTTACAAGGATAACAACTATACGATTTACGGTATCGCTGTAGTGATGGACTCTTTCCCACGTCCCGAGATCAACTATTTTGTGGCGCTCTTGCGGGGTATGGAATGGCATAGTTTGGTAGGAACCCATATTAGCATAGACTCACTCTACCAAGAAGACACAATCAAAACGTGGACCGACCCGCTGGTAAAACAATGTTGGTTTGAATATTTTTATGATTATGACTCTGCTAGCGGAACCTACAAAGGGGTGGATACGAAAAACTGTTATGAGTTTTACTTCGATTCGCCATTCAAGTTGGAAGGCCGGGGCAAAAACAGTACAGCCGATACTTTCTTTGTGGGGGTATCTGCTCTACCAGGGCATACACTAACTTCGGCAGAAGCTTGGGCATTCATCCCAAAGGCATATACAGCGTTTCCTACTACAACACCATATTTGGAAATAGATAGAGGTTCACTTGCTTCTCAGGCAATTTATGACACTCCTCCAGGAAATTCGTTTCACTTTTGGGGTGGCATCTTCCCCATCATCGAGCGGCGGTGCGGCGTGCCGCGGGGGCTGGCGCTGGCGGCCGACAGCCTCTCGGCCTTCTGGCGCTCCGACACCGATGCCGAACTCTTCCAGCTCTCTGTCTGCAACGGTATGACGGAGCCCGACAGCGGCCTCCTCTTCACCACCACCGACACCTCGCAAGCCCTCCCCGCCTTCCACCCCGACAGCACCTACCGCCTCTATCTCCGCAAGCAGTGCGCCTTCCGGCAGGACTCCGTCTGGAGCGACTGGAGTGCCCCGCTGGTGATAGCATCCCGGACGACGGAAGGCATCGGCGAAGCGGAAAACGACAGATGGACCATCGACATCAATCCCAACCCTGCGACGAAGCAAGTGCATGTCGCCACCAACTTCAGCCTGACGCAGATAGAAGCCTTCGACGAGCAGGGCCGCCTCGTCCAGACCCTCCCCGCCTCCGGCCTCAAGGCCACCCTCGACGTCTCCTCCTGGCCCCGCGGCACCTACCTCCTCCGCATCCACACCCCCCTCGGCACCGCCACCAAGAAACTCGTCATCTCCCGCTGACGAAATATTGGAAGACAAAAAAGGCCCCCACCCCAACGGCGAAGTACCCCTCCCATCGGTCGTCAGGTCAATCCGACAATGGCGACCGGTGGGGCTCTACGGCTAATGGCGAGCACAAAAAAAAGGTTTTTTTGGTGTATTCAGAAAAAATTTGTATTTTAGCATTTTGAATTGACGCATTGAATTGGACGCAAACTCCTTTTGATGAGTTGGTTATGTTATTAATACACGTTTGAAAAAAAGAAATATATATATGAAAACACTGAAAAAAGGTCTTCTGATGCTCCTTTTCGCCCTCTTGACGGGCATGACGGCAAATGCGCAGAACAGTCTTGCCGCCAAGGCAGACAACCTCTTCGACCAGAACCGCTTCGTAGAGGCGGTGAAGGAGTATGAGGCCGCCTATGAGAAAATCAAGGACAACAAGGCCGAGAAGAACCGCGTCTACTTCCAGATTGCCGAGTGCTACCGACTGACCTACAACTATCCCCGCGCCGAGCGCATCTACAAGAGACTGGCCGATGAGGAATACTACAAAAGCGAACGCAAGCTCTACTTCAACCTGGCAGAGATGTGCCGTTTCCAGGAGAAATTTGTCGAGGCTGAAGAATACTACACTAAATATCTGGAGATGGAACCCAAGGACTCCTATGCTGTAAAACGCAAGGAGTCGCTGGTGTACGTCAACCAACTGTCCAACAACCGCACACGCCACACCATAACCAAGCTGAGTGACTGGTGCACCGACTACAACGACTTTGCTCCTCGTTTTGTGGGCGACGACACGACGAAAATCGTTTTCACCTCGTCACGTTTCGGAGACGGCGAAGGCGAGAACAAAGACCCCTGGACCGACCAGGCGTTCTCCGATATCTACCAGGTGTTCATGGATCGCAACGGGCAATGGGTCTCCGACCCCGAGCCGTGGGATAAGAGTGGCAAAATCAACAGTGCCGTGAACGAAGGTGAGCCCTCGTTCACGCCTGATGGCAACACCATCTTCTTCTCGCGCTGCGACGTGCGCGAGAACGAGTCGCTGACCTGCCGCATCTATACCTCCACCCGTGTTGTGGAGTCCCTCGAGAAAAAGAGCACCAAGAAAAAGAGCACCAAGAAGACCCCCAAGAAGAATACCAAAAAGAAAAAAGGACAGTCTGATTCCGAGGAGCCTGTGCCCGAGAGCAGCGACGACACCGCCCCCGGCGAATGGACACAGCCTGTATATGTCCACTTGGGCGACACCGCCTACAGCTTCCTCTATCCCTCCATCAGCAGCGACGGCCTGACGCTCTACTTCTCATCGGACATGCCTGGTGGCTTCGGCGAGTATGACCTGTGGAAAGCCACCCGCAAATCCACCGCCGACGACTTTGGGCGTCCTGTGAACCTCAGTTCCATCGTCAACACCCCGGGCAAGGAAATCATGCCTGTGCTGAGAAACGACTCTCTGATGTACTTCTCCTCCGACGGCCACCCTGGCGTTGGCGGACAGGACCTCTTCAGCACCAAGCTCAACCCCAACGGCAAGTGGTCGGTGCCGGAGAACATGGGTATCCCCATCAACTCGTCCTACGACGAAATGTCCATCGTCTTCTACCCAGACAACAGCAAGAGCAACATTCTGGAACGCGGCTACTTTTCGTCGAACCGTCCCTATCTCGACCCCCACAACCGCGGTGCGCAGAACGACAACCGCAGCACACAGAATCCCCCCATCAACGACAACCTCTTCTACTTTGAGTTGCCGGGTCTGAACTATGCCATCCAAGGCACCGTGCGCGACGAGAAGTCGATGCAGCTGATGAAGGACGTCCGCATCAAGCTGGTGGGTTCCGACGGCACCAACATGGAGACCCGCACCGACAAGAAGGGCTTTTACAAATTCGACAGCACTGTCGTGCGCCGCGATGTAGTGTACAAGATGTATCTCTCCAAACAGAGTTACTATAGTGTAGAAGGCTCCGCCAGCACCCGCGGATACAACACCAACAAGACCATCGTGCAGGACTTCCGCATGGATCCCGTGCCGCGCCGTCCTATCGTGCTGCCCGAGATCCGTTTCGACCTCGCCAAGGCCGACCTGCAGGCTCAGTTCATGGATTCGCTCATGGACCTCTATCTGGTGATGGAGAACAACCCCAACCTCGTGGTTGAAATCCGTTCCCACACCGACTGCCAACCCTATATCGGCATGACCAACGACACCCTCTCGCAGCGGCGCGCCCAAAGCGTGGTGGACTACCTGGTGAACCGCGGCATCGACCGCGAGCGCCTGGTGGCCAAAGGCTATGCCGACCGTGTCCCTCGTGTGCTCGACGAAGATGTCACCGTGACCCTCAACGGAAAGAAATATGAGTTTTCCGCCGGCACAGTGATGGAGTGCGACTACATAGCCACCCTCAGTGGCGACCGTCAGCAGGCGGCACACTCGCTGAACAGACGCATCGAGTTCCTTGTGCTGCGCGAAGACTATGTGCCACGCAACATGGTGGAGAACCTCACGGCGAAACAAGAGGGCGAGGGCAAGGTGGTGGACCTCGTGGAACGGCCCAACGAGGAGAAGGTGGAGCCACAGACCACCATCATCCACGACGAGAGTACCGTCTTTGTCACCATGATCAACTCCACCCGTGGAGAAATCTCCTGCATCGCCAATGGATTCCAGATACCGATGCTCATCGACGAACGCTATGCCGAACCCATAGCCATCTCGTGGGAGGAGGCCATGAGTCTGCTCTACCAGCAGCGGCTCACCAAAGAGGACTTCCCCCTGCGCGACCAATCGTTCGACCCCGAAGGCAACATCCTCGACCGCACAACCATCGTCTTCAAGAACATGCAGATCGGCGAACAACGTCGTGAGAATGTCGAGGTGGTCGTTGTCAAGGGTATCGACTATAAGTTCATCATCAACCGCACCGGCCTGCTGCAGTTCGGCAAGTACGAGTTCGACAAGCAGCGCTCGCGACTCATCTTCCTGGATGAATAGTTTGATAACTATTCTCGGACCCACGGCTACCGGCAAGACAGCGCTGGCAGCCGAGGTAGCCTACCGTCTGGGAGGAGAAGTCATGAGTGCCGACTCAAGGCAGGTGTTCCGCGGCATGGACATCGGCACCGGCAAGGACCTGGCAGACTACGACATCCACGGCACACATATCCCATACCATATCGTCGATATCTGCGATCCGGGAGAAGAGTACAGCGCCTACCGTTTCCTCAATGATTTCAAGCAAGCCTATGAAGATATCGTAGCACGTGGCCGCCAGCCTATCCTCTGTGGCGGCACAGGATTGTATATAGACGCCGTCGTGCGCGGCTACCAGCTGGCCGACGCGCCCATCGACCCGGACTACCGCCGCAGTCTCGAGTCCTTCAGCGACGAGGAGCTCACCGCACGCCTGGCCTCCTACGGCCCTCTCCACAACCACACGGACACCGAGACACGTGAGCGCCTCGTACGGGCCCTCGAGATACAGGAGTTTGCCCAGCAGCACCCCGAGGCCTACACACGCTTACCTGAAATGGAGCACCGCATCTATGGTCTCCTACTGCCACGCGAGGTGGTCATCGACCGCATCGAGGCACGTCTGCGCCGTCGCATGGAAGAGGGGATGACCAACGAGGTGCAGCGCCTCCTCGACGACGGCGTTCCGCCCGAACGGCTGATGCGCTACGGACTCGAATACCGCCATGTGACACGATATCTGCTGGGCGAATGTACGCAGGAAGAGCTTTTCCGCGACCTCTTCACCGATATCCGCCGCTTCGCCAAGCGCCAGATGACCTGGTTCCGCCGCATGGAGCGCAACGGCGTCGCCATCCGCTGGATCGACGGCCAGCTCTCAGTGGACGAGAAAGCCGCCATCCTCGTGGAGGATGCCTCCCGATGAGTCTTGATTAATTCCCCCAAGTGTCGCGGTCTAACGAACGGTAGGTGATGGCCTCGCGCAGGTGGTCGGGGGTGATGTCGGGAGCGGCTTCGAGGTCGGCGATGGTGCGGCTCACACGCAGGATGCGGTCGTAGGCGCGGGCCGAGAGGCCGAGGCGGTTCATGGCCATCTCCATGATGTTGCGGCATTCGTCGGTGAGGCGGCAGTATTCGTGTGTCAGTTTGCTGCCCATCTGGGCGTTGCAATGAACTCCAGGATTATTCCTGAACCGTTCGGTCTGTATGGTGCGGGCAGCAATGACACGGGTACGGATAGCCTCGCTGCTTTCACCTCTTCCCTCCTTGTTCAACTGACTGATTGGAACCGGAGCTGTTTCGATGTGCAGGTCGATGCGATCCATCAGGGGGCCGCTGACCTTGTTGAGGTAACGCTTCACAGCACCGGCCGGGCAGGTGCATTCGATGGTAGGGTGATTGTAGTAGCCGCAGGGGCAGGGGTTCATGGCGGCGATGAGCATGAAGGACGCAGGGTATTCTATGGTCATCTTGGCGCGGCTGATGGTCACGCGACGCTCCTCCATGGGCTGTCTAAGAACCTCCAATACAGTTCTTTTAAACTCAGGAAGTTCATCGAGGAAGAGCACACCATTGTGTGCGAGGGAGATCTCCCCGGGTCTGGGATTGGCGCCGCCACCCACGAGGGCCACGTCGCTGATGGTATGATGCGGGGCGCGAAAGGGGCGCACGGCTATCAGCGAATCCTCCTTGCGCATCAGGCCCGCCACAGAGTGTATCTGTGTCGTCTCGAGACTCTCGCTCAACGTCAGTGGAGGCAGGATGCCGGGCATGCGCTTGGCGAGCATCGATTTGCCACTACCCGGAGGGCCTATCATAATAGCGTTGTGGCCGCCGGCGGCGGCGATCTCAAGACAGCGTTTCACACTCTCCTGCCCTTTGACATCGGCAAAATCATATTCGTAATGGCTCAGCGAACGAGCAAACTCAGCACGGGTATCGACAATGGTTTGTGAGATATCGGAAGTGCCGTTGAAGAAGTCGGCCACCTGCTTGAGGCTCTCGGCGCCATAGACCTCCAGGTTGTTCACTATGGCGGCCTCGCGGGCATTGGCAACGGGCACGATGAGACCTTTGCAGCCCCGGCTGCGAGCCTCGATGGCGATGGGCAGCACCCCCTTGATAGGCCGCAGCGTCCCGTCCAGTCCCAGCTCACCCATGATGACATACTCTCCCAGCGCGTCGGGCATCACCATGCCCACAGCACCAAGGATGCCCATGGCGATAGGAAGGTCGTAGGCAGAGCCCTCTTTTCTGAGGTCCGCCGGAGCCATATTGACCACCACCGTCTGGTTCGGCACCTTGAAACCACTCTCGAAAAAAGCCGCCGAGATGCGTTGTGCACTCTCTTTGACGGCACTGTCAGGCAACCCCACGATGAAAAAACCAGACCCTGGACTGACATTCACCTCCACGGTGACCGGCATCGCACTGACACCCACTATCGCGCTTCCGTATGTCTTGACTAGCATAGCTCTTCCCTATTAATAAAATGAGATTGCAAAGATACTCATTATTACTGATATGACAAAAAATTTTTTGTCACATACGCGAAAGTGTGTATATTTGCAAAAAAGCCACCCTGGGATATTCTGACATACATGTCTGTAAATGAAAGAGTCTTGCAATAAAAAGAGGATAAAAATGCCGCGACGTCCGAGGGCTGGCAGGAAAGACTTACACTCCCTACAACGAAGAGGCTTCTGTGAGCGACAAGATTAAAATGACAACATATTATTAAATTATTCAAATAGTTATGAAAAACATCCTTCCCATCAACGGACAATTTGAGTTGCCGATGCTACCCTATGAAAGCCTCGGCGAAGTGATCAGCAAGGAGACCCTCTCCTTTCACCATGGCAAGCACCTGAAAGCCTATGTAGACAACCTGAACAAAGCACTGCCTGGCAGCGGTTTGGAAGGACTGTCGCTACAAGAGGTAGTGTGCAAGGCACAGGGTGGCATGTTTAATAATGCCGGACAGGTGCTGAACCACACCATGTACTTCGAGCAGTTCAGCAACACACCGCACCCCCTGGGCAGCAAGATGCAAACCCTGTTGGAGCGCGACTTCGGCTCGGTGGAAGCTTTCAAAAAAGAATTCGAGCAAAAGGGCGCCACCCTCTTCGGCAGCGGGTGGGTATGGCTCAGCGCCGACAAAGACGGCAAGCTGGTCATCACACAGCAGAAGAACGCCGAAAATCCCGTCACCGACGGTCTCATGCCCCTGCTGACCTTCGACGTATGGGAGCATGCCTACTATCTCGACTACCAGAACCGTCGCGCCGATTACCTTGCCGCCCTATGGCGACTGGTCGACTGGCAGATCGTCGAAAGCCGTCTATAACAGTTGACAAACACCTAACATCGACGTACCCGCACTGTCCATAGACGGTGCGGGTACGGTGTTGATAAGAAGCTTTGTCTTCCTATCCCGGGCTACCAGCGGTTGTAATGGACACGGGCGGGATCCCACTTGTCCTTGGGCTGGGTGGTGCCATCGTGGTATCCGACAGGGACGACGGCATAGGGGACAACGGTGGGAGGCAGCTGGAGAGCCTTCTTGATGGGATCCATACGGTCGGGATAAGGATAGCAGGCTGTCCAGCAGGCACCGAGGCCGTAGGCTTCGGCAGCCAGGAGGAAGTTCTCGGTGACGGCACCCATGTCGTCGCGCCACATCTGGTTGACCTGCGTCACGGCAGGCCCATTGGGGTTGTCGCGCGTGGGGGCGGTGAAGACGGTGTCGGCACAGAGGATGACCACGGCGCCGCTCTCCATGAACTTCTGCATATTGAAGTTGCCCTCAAAGACAGTCTCGTATTGGCTCTTGTCGGTCATGACGATGACGCTCCACGGACGGCGGTCCACGGCGCTGGGGGCGGCCATGGCGGCACGCAGCAGGTTCTCCATCACGCTGTCGGGGATGGCCTCGCCATTGTAGGAGCGGACACTCTTGCGGTTGAGGATGTTCTGCATCACCACCTCGGCGGTGTTGGCGGATTGTGCATTGCTGGCGGCAGGAGCAGCCTCTTCATTGCTGTTGCAGCAGGCGGCGAACAGCATGGCGGCCGCTGCCATCATAATCATTACTTTCTTCATATTATTATTTGTATATTAAATATTTCTCTCTGATTTTCTTGAACTCGTCGAGGGCGGGCCGCCAGGTGGCGCGGATGGCCTCCTCGCTCATGCCGGCCTCTATCTGCTTGCGCAACTCCTTGTTGCCAGCCAGCTTCTCGAAGAAGTTGTTTTTCAGGAAAAACTTGCCCTTCGGCACACGGCGGTACATCTCCATCAGTGGCCAAAGGTCTATCAGGTCAGGGGCCTCCTCACCGACGGAATATGACCGCAGGTCGAGGGTGTCGGTGCCGTAGGTGACCCACTCGAAAGGCCAGTCGGTACCTCGTCCCACCCCACAGCTGGTGCCCTCGAAGAAGCAGAGGCTCGGATAGAGAGCCACGGCTTGGGGCGTGCGCAGGTTGGGCGACGGCGGCACGGGCAGCCGATAAAAGCCATTGCGGTCGTAGCCCTTCATGGGGACGACGGTGAGGTTGCATTGGATGCCATCTTTCAGCCAGCCTTCGCCGTTGATCATCTGGGCATACTCCCCTATCGTCATGCCATACACCACCGGCACGGGGTGCATGCCGACGAACGAACGGCAGGTGGCGGTGTCCAGCACAGGGCCGTCAAGCATGTAGCCGTTGGGGTTGGGACGGTCGAGCACGTAAAGCAAAGCACCGCTTTCGGCGCAAGCCTCCATCACATAGTGCAGCGTGGAGAGGTAGGTGTAGAAGCGGCAGCCCACATCCTGCAGGTCGAACAGCACCACGTCCACATCCTCCATCTGCTTCGGAGTGGGCTTCTTGTTCTTACCGTATAGGGAGATGATAGGCAGTCCCGTCTTGGGGTCGGTGCTGTTATCCACCTTGGCGCCCGCCGCTGCGGTGCCACGGAAGCCGTGCTCGGGGCAGAAAATCTTCACAACTTGAACCTTCTTGGCCAACAACGTGTCCACCAGATGGGTGCCCTCGACCACGGAGGTCTGGTTGCCCACCACGGCCACGCGCTGGCCGTCGAGCTGTCCGGTTCCCACAAAACCCATCATCACCTCGGCCCCCGTGCGCATCTGGCCCGGCACGTCGCGACACGACCGCACCTCCTCGAGCAGCGGCACAAGCCGTTTCTCCTGTGCGTGGCACGACAAGAACAACTGCGACAGCATCGCAACACACAGAACCATGCTTTTTGCCAACCACTTCAACATAGCTGAGAATCAATATTCAGGCGTCAGTTTAACGTTAGTTCGACGTTAGTTCGACGTTTTTCTATCGTTAAACTAACGTATAAGTATCGTGTAAGTATAATCGATATCAACGTGTTTAGGTTTAGTTCTTGCCGGTGTGGCCAAAGCCGCCGGCGCCGCGCTCGGTGTCGGTGAGTTCCTCCACCTGGATGATTTCGGCCTGCTCGTGGCGGGCGATGACCATCTGGGCGATGCGCTCGCCGTCGTTGATGACGAAGTCCTCCTGCGAGAGGTTTATCAATATCACGCATATCTCGCCGCGGTAGTCGGCGTCGATGGTGCCGGGCGAGTTGAGCACCGTGATGCCCTTCTTCAGGGCCAGGCCGCTGCGCGGCCGCACCTGCGCCTCGTAGCCCGCCGGCAGCTCCATGAAGAGCCCCGTCTTCACGAGCCCGCGTTCCATAGGTCTCAGCGTAACAGACCCTTCCGGCAAGTACGCCCTCAAATCCATCCCCGCCGACTGAGAAGTCTCATACTTCGGCAGCGGATGGTGACTGGCATTGACTATCTTGATCTGCATATATTAATTCGTATATTTCAAGATGCAAAACATCCACAACGAGGTGGAACGCGATTACTTCTTTGTCAGCACTTCGTCGATCATGCCGTACTGGAGGGCCTCTTCGGCGGTGAACCAGTGGTCGCGGTCGGAGTCTTTCTCCACCTGCTCGAAGGGCTGGCCGCTGTGCTTGGCGATAATCTCGTAGAGTTCTTTCTTGAGCTTCAATATCTCGCGCACGGTGATCTCCATGTCGGTGGCCTGTCCGTCGGCGCCGCCCATGGGCTGGTGGATCATCACGCGGGCATGCGGCAGGGCGCAGCGGCGACCTTTCTCACCGGCACAGAGCAGCACGCTGGCCATCGAGGCGGCGAGGCCTGTGCAGATGGTGCTCACCTTGGGCTGTATATACTGCATGGTGTCGTAGATGCCGAGACCTGCGTACACCGAGCCTCCCGGCGAGTTGAGGTAGATCTGTATGTTCTTGGTGGCGTCGACGCTCTCGAGGAAGAGGAGCTGTGCCTGGATGACGTTGGCCGTGTAGTCATCAACCTGTGTCCCCAAGAAGATGATGCGGTCCATCATCAGTCGAGAAAACACATCCATCTGTGTCACATTGAGTTGTCGCTCCTCCATGATGGTGGGCGAAATATAGCTGCTGGTGATGTCACCACTGTACTGGTCAAGTGCTAGTCCATTCATTCCCAGATGATGAACTGCGAAATTGCGAAAGTCGTTTTTCATTATAAGATTACTGATAAAAATAATGGTTCCTTAAAAATCATTTTTCAAAGTTACTACTTTTTTTTGACCGCCACAAAAAAAATTGCTTTTTTTCAAAAAAAAATGGGCCGAACGACATGTTCGACCCATTTTTAAGGTGTATTTTGGTCAATTTCTCGACTTACTTTGCCTCGAAAAGTTTGTTGAAATCGTCCAGCGATACGGTTTTCTCATCGAGTGTAACCGTTTGCTTGAGTGCTGCAAAGAACTTGTCGTCAAAGGCACGGTCATTGATTTGGTCCTGATAACGCTCATCGTCCAACAGCTTCTGTGCGTAGTTATCGACAACATCGTCGGGCAGGTTGGTCATGCCATACTGCGCGAACTGCTGTGCAGCCATGAGCTTAGCCAGACGCTTACGATCGCTGTCATCAACCTTGACCTGCAGCGACTGAGCAGCCTTGTCCTTGATGAGTTGCCATTCAAGCTGTTTCTTTGCAGTGGGGAACTCCTCGTCAATCTTTTCGGGAGTATTCTCCTTGCTGCGTGCAAGCAGGAATCGCTTGAGGAACTCATCGGGCAACTGCAGCTCGCCCACCATGCCACGCAACTTGTCCTCGGCATCAATGGTGAAACGGTAATTGCTATCGGCAGTCATCTGGTGGCGGATGCTCTCCTTGAGTTTGGCGAAATACTCCTCTTCGTTTGTAGCCTCGCCCTTGCCCAGAACATTGTCAAAGAACTCCTGATCCATCTCAGCCTCTTGGTTAACCATAATCTCGTTGATGGTCATCTTGAAGTCGGCAGTGATGGCATCAGCTCCCTCCTTGTCAACATTGAGCATCGATGCAATCTCGTTGGCGTTGCCACCATTGGCAGTATTGGGATTGAAGACAATCTCCTGTCCCACCTTGGCTCCGATGAACTTCTGCTTCTGCTCCTCGTCATGGAGATACTGAGGCATGATGATGGTGCGCTCGGTCTTGATGCCCTCGGCTTTCTCCTCACCGTTCTCATCAAGCTCAACGAGCGAGCCGCGCAACAGTGAATCGACAGCAGCCTCTTCGCCAGGCACTTGCTTGCCAAAGCGCTTGCGGTAACCCTCGTTGTGCTTTTGCACCATGTCGTCAGTTACCTCTATATTATAATAAGGTATAGTGATGTTATTGTCGATCGTGAGGTCAAACTCTGGAGCAACACCAATGTCAAACTTGAACTCAAAATCCTTGTCCTTATCGATGTCAATAGCCGAGTCGTTGGCAATCATGGGCTCTCCCAAGATGGCAATGTGGTTGTTGATGATATAATCAGAAACAGTTCGGTTAAGCATATGGTCAACCACTTCGGCTTTAACCTGGGCGCCGTACATTCTTTGCAACAATGCAGCAGGCACATGACCCGGTCGGAAACCCTTGATAGGACGTTGCCCCAGCTTGTTCAGTTGCTTTTTAACCTCATTCTTGTAGTCATCCTCAACGAAAGCAACGGTAAGAACACCGTTCACTTGGTCGATTTTCTCAAAGTTTACGTTCATTTCAGTAGTGCAATCTATGTTAAAATATTTGTTTTTGCAAAATTGAGCTGCAAAATTACACCAAATTCGTCGCCCGCCCAAATTTTGCGTGTTATTTTTTATTACCTTAACAGTTGTATCGATTGCGTTTCTTCATGTTAAGGCGGCAGTTGCTATCGCCAGTAAATACCACTTTGCTTTGTGCCAGGCTCTGGATAGCCTGTGCCACTTGCTCACGGAACGAGATTACACACTTGTCGATGCCAAAGAGTTGTGTGATCATTTGAATGAGCGCGTCTTCGCTCATTTCGCCCCGTTGCTCTAGTTGCTCGATGATTGCGTTCTTGATTTCAACCAGTGGTATGTCTTCCCATCCTCGCCCGCTCTTGATACGGTAATTGCAATAACCCTCACGGGCATTTAGTTCGCCCCAGTAATAAGGCACCTCGCGTGTGCCGCTAGGATCTTGCGCTGCGGTTTGCTTGAGGAGCCAGGTGACATATCTCTTGACACGGTCATTGATCTTGCGCACGCTCCATATACGACACATTCGCGTGCAGGCATAATGGAATGTGATGGGCTGCTCGGCGGCCAATATCTTTTTCATCTGCGACAGGGTCAACGTTGGGCTGGTGACCAATGTGGTGATGCCGCCCTTTTCTATAGGGGCAATCTGGGCCATCGTGTATGGCACTTTCCCAGGATTGACTGATGTGCAAACTTCAGGCTCGTCCTCTTCCTCGTCTTCTTCCTCTTCCTCTGCCTCTACCTCTGCCTCTACAGGGGGCAAATCGTTGGGTTTCTCGTTATGCTCACTGTCAGATGCCATCTTGACGGGTTGTCCAGTAACGATATGGGCTGATGAATCTTGTGATGATTCATCTTCTTGACCAGGTTCCTCGCTGGGCGCAAGCACTATTTCTTGCTCATCTTTTGTCGCTCTTTCCTTTCTCTGCTCAATTTGTTGCAGGGCCTCCACCACTTGCTGGACGACACGATCGCGGTTGAAGTACCAGTCGACTATCCAGATGCGAACTAAATTCCACCCCAAGGCAGACAAAACTGCTGGCTGGCACACCTCACGGTCACGAACAGTCTTGGTGTCGCTATATCCCTTACCATCGCAAAGAATTCCCAGCAAGTATTTGCTCGGGTCATCTGGATCGATAACCGCCAAGTCAATCTTAAACTTTGAGCGTCCTACTGTCATAGTCACCTGATAACCCTTATCGGTCAATACTTGAGCCAACTGCTCAGCCATCACATTCACCTCGGGTTGCTGGGTACTAATCTGATAACTAGTACGGCCATCGCGTGCAAACTCCAAAAATTGTTTCAGACCCTGGACGCCCAGTGACTTCGACCGGTTTAGGTCAATCTGTTCGGGCTGCAATGTCGAGAAGACCATCATCTCGTAGCGTGCACGCGACACTGCCACATTGAGTCGGCGTTCACCACCACTATTGTTCAATGGTCCGAAGTTCATCGACACTTTACCGCGTGCATCGGGACCATAACCAATTGAGAACATAATCACATCCCGCTCATCGCCTTGAACATTTTCCAGATTCTTGATGAAGAGTGGCTCCTCGCAGTCGGTTGCATACGCTTCAAGCTCGGGATTTGCCGCAAAGGCATCCAACAAGAGGTCCTCAATCATGTTTTGTTGAGAAATGCTGAACGCGACAATTCCTATACTGAACTTGCGCAGTTCTTTATCACCCAGTCGCCGCATCACCTCGGCAACAATCGCCTGTGCCTCGGCGGAATTGCTGCGCGAACGGCCGTAGTCATAGCCGCCCTGCACGTGAATAAAGGTAACCTTTGTGTTGCGGTCATCTACACTGGGGAATGTGATGAGTCGCCCGTCGTAATATTGCGAATTACTAAATGCAATCAAGCTCTCATGGCGGCTTCGATAGTGCCATCTGAGGTGACGCGAGGGAAAGTCGAGGGCGATGGCGTCATCGAGCACGCTATCCAGGTCGTCTATAACAGCCTCCGACTCATCTACCTGATTAACATTAAAGAAGTTGGTTGGCGGCATTTGCTTCGGGTCTCCAACCACGATGAGCGACCTACCTCGAGCGATAGCTCCCACTGCCTCACTGGTAGGCATCTGCGACGCCTCATCAAAAATCACCATGTCAAATGGTGGCTGATTCAGATCGAGGTACTGCGCAACCGAAATGGGGCTCATAAGCATACAAGGACACAGGTTGGGCAGTATGGGAGAAAGATGGTCCATGATGTTGCGCACACTCTGTCCTCGTCCGCGATTGGCAATATTGCGTCGCAAATATCCAATCAGTGGATAAACCGACGGATTGGCCGAGTACTCGCGCAGTCTTCTTGCCAACTGGTTATACAGCTGTTTCTTAGTCAATACTTGGAATTGATGATCCAGTTGCTTGAAGCGCTTGATGGTTTCCTCAAATACGGGACCCGAGAACGATGCAAGCAGCTCATTTTCGGCAAGTACATCTGTAATCATCTTGTGGTAAACGCCCTTTTTCCAAGCATTTGCTACCTGATCGGCATCCTCACCTACCGCTAGCGCAGTAAGCACCTCATCCACCTTATAGGGACGTAATTCGGCCGCACGATCAGTCCATAGTTTCCAGTCGCGGCCCTTGTTCTTGACCGATGGTGCCATTGCGCTTGCAAGCTCGCCGATGTGCTCATTGTCGGGATCTTCAAACGCACAACATCCACTCATTCTCACTTGAGTCTGCTGCAGTGCAGAATAATCCTTAGCCGTCTTACTCCACAGCGCAGCATGCTCGGCAATGATGCGTGGATTGAATGCTGTAACCTGCTTGAGCTGTGTGATTATCATGTCTCGCTGTCGTGGCTTAAATCCCTCAGCAATGCGTTTCAGCAGACGTTCGGCATCGGCATATAGACCTTTGAGCTGTTGCCAGTCGGTATTGTCCTTATTAATATTGTATCCGAGACAAGTATTCAGACGGTTCTGCCAGTTGGCATCACAGCGCGCATCAGCTTGCTGGAAATCTAGGAGCACTTGCAGTAACTGGTCAATGTCAGGGTCTTGCTGAACGACAAGATACGGTTTGAGCTTTTTAGTGAACTGCCATCGTTTGAATTGTTTGATTAGCCACCACTGCTGGTTAATGTCGTTCCACTGGGCCAACAGTTCTGTCGCATTGAGTGAGGCTGCCGATGGCAGAAACATCGATTGCATTACCTGCTTCTTCAGCTTGCGATCATCGCCCATGTCCAACATAGCCTGCCATTGATCGTGTTGTGAAGCGGCAGTATCTATCATGCCTGGTGTCAAGTATTTGATGTCACCAAGCCAGTGACACAACTGCGACAACGCTTGGAAAGAAGATGGTTTGTGTCCCAGATCCACTCCCATGAGTTGGTTAATCTGTTCAGCGTCAACATTAAGTTGCACCATATTCTGTTCCAGTTGATTCAGCAGAGTGATAACACGTGTCAGGTTGTCGGGATCGGATTTGTCGATAACCAGTCCATACAGAGGGTTGTTGGCGGGTACGCCAGTAAGCTGGGTCACGGTGCTTGTAGACCGAATGAGTTGCTCGATGTGTTCGATTACATCAACAGTCAACAACTTGTGATCCATCTTTTCAGATGCCAACTCATCACCCTCCATGGCTAGATAAAAACTGAGGCATTGATATAGTGACAATCCCGAGGGTTGCTTGGTATGCAGTTCGCGAACATATTGAGCCAATACCTCGCGTTCCTTGCCCAGCTTCTGGGCAATATCCATGAACTCACGCAGTGTGAAACGGTCGATGGTGTTCAGCGCGTTGCTTAGTTGTTGCAACACGTGAGATTTGGTTGCCTTGTTACTGTGTAGTTCCAAGCAGAATGGGTCAATGCCAATGGCTTTAAGTCGCTTCTGCACTACTTCAAGTGCTGCCATTTTCTCAGCGACGAACAGCACACGCTTGCCCTGGAACAAAGCATTGGCAATCATGTTGGTAATCGTCTGTGACTTGCCTGTTCCCGGAGGCCCATGCAAGACAAAGCTGTGCCCCCTACCCGACTCAACGATTGCCTCAAACTGTGATGAGTCTACATCAACAGGTATGGCAAAGTCAGCTGGCGAGGTTTCCTCATCAAGCACGCGAGCATCGATATCTTCCTCTCCCTCATGTGCCAAGCGCAACGCCTGGTTACTTGCCAGGGCTTGTATCACAGGGTGTTTGGCAAGGATATTGGCATGGTGGTGAATATCGTTCCACATGACAAACTTGCTGAACGAGAACAATCCCAGCACAGCTTCATCGAGAACATCCCATCTGGGCCGATTCATGATAGCCGACCTGATGGATGCCAACACCTGCAGCACATCCACCCCACTGTGATCGGTGGGTAAAGGCTCCACACCTGGTATGGAGAGTTGGAACTGCTGTTTGACCATCTCGACAAGTGTGACATTGATGATGGTATCCTCGTCACGTGAACGGATGACATATCGATTGGCTCCGTGTCTAATCAAGTCGACGGGAATCATCAGAATGGGCGCATATCGCGGTTTGATGCTCCGATCGGTTTCATACCACTTGAGAATGCCCAATGCCAAGAAGAGCGAATTGGCGCCATTCTCTTCAATGGCGATGCGTGAAGTTCGGTGGATAAACTTGAGCACATTGACCATTTCGGTCTCGTTAAGGTAGGTGCGGAGTCGGTGCTGCTTGAGGTCGTTAACTACCAATTCCTGCCATTCATCACGAAACCGCGCCGAGTCATAGATGCCATTTTCGTCGGGCATGAGGCGTTGCTCCGAGGGTGATGGCAAGATATCGTAATCTTCACCATTGTTGACATGGTCTTCAAGTTCGTTGATGGCGAATGAGATGAATGGCAACACGCGTTTTCCAATGCGCATGTTCAGCAGGTTGTTTCGCATCGAGAAATCTAGCAGTTTCCTCTCCCAGATTTGTTGCTTGGTGACCTCGGCCTGCTGCGTGGTGTCAATCTCGACAGGAATCTTAGGTTGTAGCTCTGGAATACCATCGGTCATCACCTGGGTTACGTCCTTACTGCTTACAGGTGCCTAGGCAGCCATAATGAGTCGCGATGGCTTAATGTTTTGCAGTCGGCATGCCTTGATGTCGATAAAGCAGTTGAAATCTTGCTCCGCTTCACGCAACAATGCGTCTGCTCGTTGTGTGGCCTCGTTAAATGTGATCTCTTTGTCTTGACGTGCACATGCTACGACATCGAGTAGCTCCATCTCGGCAACACTATCATTGGCCGCTTTGAGCAGGAAGGCCTTATCGTCGCTAACAGTATGAGAATTATATGAGTCGACAAGCCACATGCCCACCATTACCCTGTCTTTGAGGAACACTAGCAGGGAATTCAGTCCGCATGCCTCGATGCATGATGCCACCATCAAGGCCAATTCCAAGCAATTTGCTGTTCTAGCTTCGACGATTTGCTCTGGCGTTCGAACGGGTGAGCGATAACAGTTCAGTTCGTTTTTCAAGGGTTCAAGGGTGAATTCATTCAGCTGAATGGCTCGATATATGGCAGCCAGTTGCGCTCGTGCTCGATTGGGGTCTTGTGTCTGATAGTCGTCAAATTGTGCCTCACCAGTGATTTGGTCTAGAATTGGTGAGGCCTTGTCGAGCAGTTCTTTCACTGCAAGTGAGTGTGGCAGGACATGAGCTGCCACGGCAGCGGGCATCACATCCAGCCCCGCCCAGTAATTGTCAGGCAACAAACACACCTCGCTCTCACGTTCGCACACCAGTTCACCATTGCAGTGTGCCATGAATGAGACTCGCGTCTTGACCGGAACATCTAACTGTGCAAGAAACTGCCGGTCAAACTCCAACTTCAGTCCGCTTAGTTGCACCGTCCAGTTTGATGGAAGCCGATTGATCGTCATACTATTGTCCTGGACATGTTCCCCCGAGACGACCACAGTGATCGCCTCCATCTCGTTGTCGGTTGCGTTAACAAGAGCACAACGATTGCCAATCAGGACTTGGTTGTCGACCATGGCTAGATTTACACATGGCAACAACTCAATTTGTAGAGTGACACCCTTCTGTGTCGATGTCGGCGTGTTGGAACCCATACCCTAATAATTACTGTTTGTACACTATAGAAATCAGCCAACCTCACAAATTGCAAATATACAACAAATAAACGGAATTATCAAAAGAAAACAGAGAAAAATCAGAAAAAGCGAGAAAAAACCATTAAAAGTTGTCCTAAATAGCATTTTTTTTGTAATTTTGCACCTTGAAAAGCGATATTTGTTTTGGGAACACTCATTTCACTCATTATAGGTTGCTTGTCGATTGGCATCATTCTGTCGGCCCCGATGGGACCCATAGGCATTCTAACCGTTCAGCGCACCATCAACAAGGGACAGAAGTCTGGGCTTTTTACGGGGCTGGGCGCGGCTGCCAGCGACCTTTTCTATTGTCTGTTGACTGGACTGGGCATCAGTTTCATCACCGACTTTATTGAAGGCAACATCACGATGCTGCAAATCTTGGGTAGTGTCATCCTGATTGTCTATGCCTCATATATGATTCTGCACAACCCCGCCAACGACCAGGTGAAGGACACCAACGACAAGGACGACAATACACGTGACGCCATCACGGGTTTCTTGTTTACCCTTTCCAATCCATTAATTTTGTTCTTGGTTATCCCGTTGTTTGCCCGGTTTGGTTTTCCCAATCCCGAGGTTCATCATTGGTACCACATCATTTTAGGATATCTGTTCATAGCTGGCGGTGCGATGTTGTGGTGGAGCGGCATCACCTATATTGTACACAAGGTGCGGTCGCGTTTCACCAAGGGCAGTATGTGGACCATCAACCGTATTATGGGCTCATTGTTGCTCATCGTCTCGCTCTATGGTCTGGGGACTGGACTGATAGAGTATGTTTCCCACAAGGGAATCCTTTAGCCGCTCTGTCGCCATGAAGAACCTGCTGACTTTCGTGCTCGTCCTGTCAAGTGTTTTCATCCTGTCGGCCCGGTCACACTATAACACCATCCACAACCATTTTGCATCCTTGACC
>JAEEGJ010007012.1_pt1 | contig 32995 bp, 21 predicted proteins | sample 8958761 | NCBI WGS metagenome assembly JAEEGJ01 (sample SAMN16246546, study PRJNA631951) | gut metagenome | biome: gut microbiome; feature: rumen; material: RS-attached | host: Bos | place: Iran: Karaj | collected 2018-10
ATAGAGGTTAAGCTGAACTGCATCCGAGATACCCCCGTTACCATCGAAGTTAACATCTCCGAAAAGTGTAAGAATCTGAGCATTTTCGACTATGTAATCCTCAGCAAAAGCAGATGAGATATTCATAGTCATAGGTACTGCAGCCATTACAGCTGCCAAAATAAGTGCCTTGAGCCGATTTTTAATGTCCATTGCCTTTTACCTCCCGTCATTTGTAGGAGCCTAAGGAGCTCCTCTCACTTATTATTATATCATAATGTCCAAATAACGTCAATAATTGTGGCAATTAATATACAATAAATACATCTTTCGTTAAAAATACTAAATCAATACAAAGAGCCTCCTATTTGGAGACTCTGGTTATAGTAATTCGATTTTTATACGCTTATACGCAAACTCAAGCATACATATATTAATCACTGCAAAAATTGTAAGATACACTGGCATTATCCATATACCTATAGCCTGTTGAATAAGACCGAATACCATTGGCATTAATGTACTTCCAATATATGCGGATGCCATTTGCAGACCTATTACTGCGGCACTGTTTTTCTTTCCGAAGTTTCCGGGTGCCATATGTTGTATTGCCGGATAAACTGGCCCCATTCCTATTCCAGTTATAGCAAATCCTACAGCTGCAGGAATGTAGTCATCAAATGAGAAAAATATAAACAGAAGTCCAACTGCTTCAACAGCTATTCCAATACGTATCAAAAGTCTGTCTCCAAGTTTGTTGGATACAAAAGCTGATATCAGTCTTCCAAACATAAGCCCGCCGAATATAAGTGAACCAAAAGCTGCGGCAGTTTCAGCAGATATAGTATTTTTCGTACCAATAAAATAACTTGAAGTCCACAGGAAACATGTGCATTCACCTGAACAGTATGCAAAGAAAGCTATAAGTGTAGGAATAACCCCACGTATCTTCAATGCTTCTCTGATGCCTGCGCTGTCATGCTCGCTGTTATCCTCACCAGTTATATTTTTCTTCCAGAGTGGAACAGACATCAGACATATTATCATTATGCCTGACTGTATATAAGCTGTCCAGCGATAGCCCTCGTTCCATCGAGCTTTTGCAAGTGCAATTGACATGATATAAGGACTTATCATTGCTCCCACTCCGTAAAAACAGTGTAGAAAATTCATCACAGATGAAGAATAATGCTTTGCAACATAGTTATTGAGCGCTGAATCTACTGATCCAGCTCCGAGACCATAAGGTACGACAAAAATGAAAAGCATAGCATATGACTTAGAACAAGAAAATCCGATAAGCCCAACTACAGTCATCAGAATGGAAAATACAACTATCCATTGAGTTCTGACTATTCTTATAATCGTCGGAGCAACAAGTGCCGAAATTATTGTCATGAAAGATATAGACATTGACACATATCCTGCATACGATGAAGGTACGCCAAGGTCTGTCTGCATAATCGGCCAGCCAGACCCAAGAAGCGAATCAGGCAAGCCTAGGCTGATAAATGCTAGATATATTACCGCAATAAGCAATGCCCCCATTTTTTCCTCCTGTCATAAGTTTAATTGACATGTCCCCTCTTGTAATCTGATAAGGTGGTACACTATTATGCTTAAATTATAATGAAAGCAGCATTCCTAATGATGCTGTCTCCCTGACACAAAGCATACGCAAGTAAGACTGTCATCCATATTTGCATTATAAATCTGGTTTATGCATGTTGAACTAAGAGTTATGTACGTTCGAGTCACCAAACTTAATGAATCTGTCGATGCTTAGTTTGTACTTTCATCAATACCAAGTTTTATTAGTTCTGTCATGAGGAATTATCCAAAAAGTTCATCTGCAAATTCTAATTCGCACACGCATTCATCCTGTATTCTTACAAACTTTACAACCAATAATAATGTTGTCCTCACAATTAATTAGCAGATATCCGGAGCATTACAATACTATTAATTGTACCTTTTTGCCTTACATACTTCAACAATATTTTGTAAATTAACTTCTGCATATGTATTTTTGTAATATCGCACAATTTTGCCATATAACAGTTGTACAATTTAACCTGAGATGAGAGAGAATATTCCTTAAAAGCCAAACAATTTATAGCAAATTGTTCACACATCAATGCGCCTAATTCAATGACAATAGTTCTTGTTCGTTTACCTGAAACAACTTTTACTTATTCTGATAAAAATCTCCTGAATTACACATAAATTCATAAAACATCAATTGTTTTACTTTCAAAAATATGATATGATATAATTAGTTTTATTGTTTGTGAAATATCAGAGACAAAACTATAAGAGAAGTCATTAGTCAGATTATGATAAGCCTGAAAGTATACTCTCACAGGAACTTGATGACAACGAAGACTATTAGTACAAATATATTCTTTCTTGTTTGCTCGTAAATACAATAACCAAGTCAGAATATGATAACGCAATCTCTGAGTTTCAAACATATATCAATAATGTTACTATGAAGGTTGCTCATTAAGTGACCTGTCATTATATTTATTAAAGACAGGAGATATTGATATGAAAGTATTAATAATAACAGGAAGTGCACATAAAAATGGAACTACAGCTTATCTCACTGAGCAGTTTATCAAAGGTGCAGAGGAAACTGGACATGAGATTTACCGATTTGACGCTGCATTTAAGGACATTCACCCATGTATTGCCTGTGAAAAATGTCATGATGGTACACTCGGATGTGTATTCAAGGACGATATGCAGGAACTTAATCCGCACCTGATAGAAGCAGATACAATTGTATTAGTCTCCCCTATATATTACTATGGTTTCAGCGCACAGCTTAAAGCGGCAATTGACCGATTCTACGCCAACGATGCAGTTCTGCATGGTAATAAGAAGGCTGTGATGATGGTTACAATGGCAGATACAAGCATAAAAACAGCTAACGGTTCTATTGAATCATTTAAAGGAATGACTGATTATCTGGAATGGGAGATTGCGGGTACAGTGATTGGAGTAAATTGTATGACCCTTGATATGCTGAAGAATACAGATTATCCACAACAAGCATACGAACTTGGAAAATCACTTTGATTATTGAAACATGAATATTGAATTTTCAAAAACTTGTAAAAAAGCTGTTACTTTAGGAATACTATCGTTTTTTACCCTGGTAAATAATGTACCGCTTATTACAATTGGAGCAGATAATAAAAAAACTATTGTTATCAATGAAGTCTGTACAAAGAATACCACTACCGCTGCACCTGACGGTAATTTCTATGATTTTGTGGAGCTGTACAACCCCACTGATGAAGCTATCTCTTTGAAAGGATACTCGATCTCTGATGATGTAAATGCTCCGAAGAAGTATGTTTTTCCCGATAATGCAGTTATCAAATCATGCGGATTCTTTGTTGTATATTGCGACGTAAAAGTCAATAGTTCGGTAGAAGGTACAACGTTTGGTCTTTCAAAAGACGGAGAAACATTGCTGCTTTCAGACGCAAACAACAATAAACTTGAATTTATCGAGATACCTTCACTTTCAGACAACACTTCATATGGCAGACTTCCCGACGGAAGTGAAAACTTCGGTGAACTGAGAGAGCTTTCTCCAGGCAGTTCCAATCCTGAAAGTGCCTTTTTGATAAGTGTTCCTACACCTGAGTTTTCACAGAAGAGCGGCTTCTATGATTCAGAGTTCAAGCTTTCTCTTTCTGCACCCGAGGAATATAATATCTATTACACCCTTGACGGCAGTGAACCGACTGCGAATTCAATGCGTTATGATGCGCCCATAACCGTATATGACAGATCATCGGAAGAAAACGTGTATTCTGCAATAACAGATATAAAATATGGTGGTTATACTGCTCCCGAAAAGCCTGTTGATAAAGCAATGATCGTAAGGGCTATAGCGGAAGATACTGCCGGGAACATAAGCCCCACCGTTTCAAACACATATTTCGTAGGATACTCGGTAAATGATTACCAAAGAAATATGAGAGTCATATCACTTGTAACTGATCCTAATAATCTTTTTGATGACAAAAAGGGAATATATGTCTATGGAAAAGGAGACGATATTGAATCAAGTCTTCCGAATTATTCGATGCGTGGCAAAGAATGGGAGCGTCCTGCAAATATAACCGTATTTGAAAATGGAAAAGCTTTATACAGTACGAATATTGGTATACGTATACGCGGAGGTACATCTCGTGAGGCGTCGCAAAAGAGTTTTACTTTTTATGCACGCAGTGAATATGGTTCTCGAAAAATGGAGTATGACTTTTTCAATGGCAAGTTGAAAAATGTCAATGGAAAAGTTATCGATTCATTTGACACCATATCACTCCGAAACGGCGGCAATGACGAAAAAACAAAGATCCGCGACCGTCTTAATCAGGAACTGGCAGAAAACAGGGACTTCGGCACACAGATGCAGACAGAATGTATTTTATTCATTGACGGTGAATTCTGGGGACTATATAATATCACTGAAAGAATTGATGAAAGCTATGTTGCCGATCATTACAAGGTCAAGGAAAAAGATGTAATATGCGTCAATAGTAACACCGAACATTCTGCCGAAATATCGGAAATGTATAATCAGGTGAGTGATATTATCTACGCTACTGACAGTAGCGACCTTTATGACAGATTATCCAAAGTCATAGACATGAAAAACTATATGAACTATATTGCTGTTGAATTGATCATCGGCAATCCTGATTCCGGCAGCAATAATACTGCTTTCTGGAAAACTAGGACTATTGACAGTTCTAACCCCTATGCTGACGGTAAGCTGCGCTTTGTAATTTATGATACCGAATCAGGTCAGGCAATATATTGGAGCACTGCCAAAGAGGACAATAATTTTAAATCAAAATCTATAACAGGTGACTGGAGCTACAGTATTCTTTTTTCTATGCTTAAAAACAGCGAAAAAGCCCGTACTGAATTCATGCGCATATATTTCGACCTTTGCAACGAAAACTACAGAGCCGACAATGTTCTGCGCAGACTCGACGAGCTGATCTCAGCGTATAAAGCTCCAATGACAGATACATTTGACCGATTTTCATATGAAAGCTATTTAAACGGCCAAAAGCTGGAGCTTGATGCAGAGAAAAAATATGAAAACGAGGTCGTTAGACTGCGAGATTACTGGAAAGTACGGGATAATTATGCCAAATCTCAGCTTATTGAATATCTTGATGACTTGATAAGCGGTAAAACATATCAGGTGACTCTGAATAATAATGCCTCTCAGGGCTATATACAGTTAAATACGCTTACTCTTGACTGTAACAGTGGAAACTGGCATGGGGATTATCCGCAGGAATTACCCATAACGCTTAAAGCAGTTTCGAAATCTGGATATAAGTTCCTTCGCTGGGATATCAGCGGTGCTGAATTTACGTCGGGCAGCGAAACAAGTGCGGAGGCTGTTCTTGACGCTAATTGCAGCAATGTTGATATAAAGGCTATTTATACTTCAGAGGAGTCGTTTACAGATGTGCTATGGGGCGATGCTAACTGCGATGGTCAAGTGGATATGTCAGATGCAGTTATTATTATGCAGTCTCTTGCAACCCCAAATAAATACGGCTTGGGTGGAACATCACCAAAAGCTTTAACAGAGAAAGGTGTGAAACAGGCCGATATAGATATATCTACTGTTGGTATTACTGGAAATGATGCATTAAAAATACAGAAATATCTTCTCAAGCTTATAAACATCCTTGAACCAAGCTAATAATCTGCATAATCCATATCTCAAAGGTAATTCTTTTCTGTCTTTTCACGCTTAATGTTGCGTACAGAATCAGACTTTTCTTCAATTATGATTCAGTCTAAATCGAGTAGGAGGCGGCTATTAAGCCGCCGACCTCTCAGTCGAGTAGCCTAGTGGACTTTCACCACAAGGCTCTCACGGAACCGTGCGTGAAGCTCTCACTTCACACGGCTCTTCGTATTCCCATTATGGTTTCCAACCGAGAGCCCAATGTGCAAACATGTTGGGCTCTCTTTTTGCTAACTCTTGAAGCCATGTTTTGGCTTTGATTTTATGCCCTCTGAACCTTTTGAATTTGTGCCTAACCCATCGACAAAGTCTTTCATTCAGGCAATGCATGGTATAACTGACTGCTGATTTACAATAGCTCATGAGCCGGCAAAATGTTGCCGGCTCTATTTCATTCTATTCGGTTTTCACTTCTCTTTGAAATATTTCAAAAACGTAAATATCATTTCTGTGAAACTGGTTTTTCGTATTTGTTCGATTATGGACTATTGGCAAAGCGTAAGAAGCACTCCTCTGATTATCCGCCTGTATTCTGATACAGACTAATAGTAAACTTTGTTCCCTTACCTACTTCACTCTCTGCATCAATTCTTCCATCGTGAACACGAATTATCTGCCTTGCCATGGCCAGACCTATTCCTACGCTGTCGTGGGATGAATTACCCGCCTTATAAAACCTTTCGAAAATATGTGGAAGATGTTCTTTTTCAATACCATTTCCATTATCCTCTATAACTATCGTGGTATGAAGATTATTCTGACTGGCAGATAGCTTAACAAAACCGCCCGCATTGGTATGCTCGATGCAGTTTTTGATAATATTTGAAAGTGCCTCTTTAAACCAGTGTACATCAACCTCGAGTTCAATCCCTTCAGGAATATTGCAAATGTATTCTACTTCCGCAACCTCAGCCATTATCAGAAGCGGTTCGGACAGTTCAGTGATCATTTTATTCAATTCAGACTTTTCCGTTTTCATCTCCAGAACTCCCGCCTCCAGTTGTGAAAGAGTGAGGAGGCTCCTGAGAAGCCATGTCATCTTGTTTATCTGTGCATCGATCTTGCATGCATATTCCAGTCTCTGCTTGTCACTGACTGCTTCATTCATCAACAACTCATTCATCAATGATATGGCAGTGAGCGGTGTCTTGAACTGATGTGAAATATCAGACATCATATCCGACATATACTTTTTCTGATCATGCTCAGACGAATACTGCTCAAGCAGTATGGTTATTACCTTGTATATCTCACTTTGCAGGATTCCCATGCGGCCTTCCGATATCTTCTGCATTTCAGGTAAGGAAGAGTAGTCTTGAACTTTAGTAATATATGATATAAGCTCGTCAATCTGCTTTTCCATTTTTCTTTTTTCGATTATATCCACTACAAATATGATAATAAGTACAGATGCCAACACCGCCGCTATATGCCACGGATTTCTTAGAAAGATGCACAGTATAACCGAAATGACTGCAATTCCAATCCTGAGTTTCATTTAAATCAAACCATACGATAGCCCATTCCACGAACTGTCTGTATTATGGGCTCATCGCCTTCCTGTTCCAATTTTTTTCTAAGTCTTTTTACATAAACCGAAAGGGTATTATCATTGACAAAATCCCCTGCGCTATCCCACATACTGTTTAATATCTGCTGCCTTGTAAGAAGCAGTCCTCTGTTTCTTACAAATGTAAGAAGAAGTCTGTATTCTGCAGCTGAAAGGAATATCTCTTCATCATCTCGCATAATCCTTCCGCTCCTGATATCCAGTATATTCCTGCCTATTTCTATCGGTTTCTGATCTTCTTCCTGTTTTTTTTCTGCTTTATCCGCATAAGAAGTGATTCCGCCGCTTCTTCGCATTACTGCCTTGATTCTGGCTAAAAGTTCCCTTATCCTGAATGGCTTTGATATATAATCATCAGCTTCATTTTCAAAGGCAAGAACAGTATGCAGTTCATCGTCACAGGCCGTCAGAAAGATTATCGGGACATCCGATTTTTCCCTTATTGCCTTGCATATCTGATAGCCGTCGCCATCTGGAAGAGTTATGTCCAGGAGGCACACATCATAGTGCACTTCTTCTTTTACTGCCTTAATAGCACTGTCCATATTTCCAAAGGCATCGACCTCGTATCCCTCCTGTGAAAGGGCTATTTTAAGTCCTTCAACTATTATGGGATCATCTTCTGCAATCAATACTTTCATATACTCTCCTTACGTATCTCTTCTATTATCTGCATATTGTTTTCATGTCCGTAGCATATCTTTGTAAACACCATCAATGATATCATACTCACAAGCAGAGTTATTACTATCATCCATACAGGTATCGAAACACTTACTCTTTCATAATGCAGATTTATCAGCTTATATAAACATATCGCAAATCCCGATGTAATCAAAGCTGAACTTATAAATGACTTTATTAAAAGCCTTATGTTCTCGATGTAAAGCATCTTATTCTTCTGTTTCCTTGTCAAGCCCATCGAGTGCATGACAGCCATTTCCTTATGCCTTGACAGACACCTGCCCATCACTGAGTTATACAGGTTAAGCAGACATATGAGCGCTATCATCAGCGTGAAGCATACAGCTACTATATCAGCTATATTCGTTATCACTTCCGAAAAATCCTTCAGATCATAAAACTCCATTGATTGGAGAGCACATTGTCCGAATTCATCTTCGATCTTTGAAAGCTTTTTGAGCAGCTGAGAATCCTCCGTATTTACGTTAAAGAATACACACTTCCATATATCATTCTTTCCGAATTCAGGATCTTTAAGTATTATATTATCCCTTGTCTGCTCCGAAATAATAATGAAGGTTGTGTTATTGTTAAAAGTGAAATACTCCTGTATATCATCAGCATCTATGTATCCTGCAAACTTTACAGGAACATTGACATCATATTCTTCATAATTATCATCATATTCCGTAAGTTCCAGCTCTATCGTATCACCTTCATTCAAGGATAAAGGTTTCTTCAGGAAGTATTCATCATATTCAGGCTTTTGTGCGTCATCATCGAAAAAAGCACACTCACGCGTTGAGATTTTTATTGAATCATATACCAGTACAGGGCCTGTTTCCGAGTCTTCATACTGAGCAAGACTGATACCTGCCTTATCTGCTATCTTGTTAAAGCTCTCATCATTAAGAGCAATGAAAGCCTGGCTTGGGTGAGCATACGTATTTCTGAAGTTTTCGTCTCCGAAAAGGCGCTCCTGTATCTGTTCAGGCGTTGCGTTCGGAAACCACTTTTCAAGGATCTGCCTTGCAGTTTCAATATATTCTTCATTATAATACTTTATCGGAATACCGCCGCCATAATATGCGACATCCATTTCCTCATATTTGCTGACTTCATCGGAAGTCATGATATCTTCCCTGCCTGACAGATACCACTCCTCATCAAGATGACCGTAAGTCCGAAATACATATGAACATTCAGTGTATACTTTGCCCGGAATCAGATTTTCTTCATTCTCCATACTTTTAAGGATATCACCAATGCTTCCTGCCGCAAATGCGGTTATAATGGTTAGGGCGGTAAATGCGGTGATGCTTCTTATAATGCCTCTGGTAGATGAAATATTTCTTTCTACTGAAGCTGTTCCCATAAGTTTTTCGGCTTTTCCCTTAAGCATAAGGCTAAGATAACTTTTATAGCTTTTTTTCTTCAGTTTCTTTGAATTCTCGTTTCCTCTTATGCTTTCAACAGGTCCTATCTTGCTTATTTTGAATGCAGGTATCCATGCTGATATCCATACAGCAACTGTTGAGAAGATAACAACAAGCAGGATGTTTACAGGATTGACCACAATTCTGCAGGGAATATCAAAGTTTCTGCCCATTACAGCGTTCAGCATGATTGAACCGAATAACCTTGAAAAATATGGGAGAAGCAGTCCCATTCCCACTTTTACCACAAGGAATCCGATACCGATTCCAAGCGGAAGTGCCAGAGCAAGCAATAAGAAGACCTCATAATATACGCTCCATCTTTTCTGTCTGCGTGTAGCACCAACTGATGACAGCATTCCAAGGTATCTGCATCTTTCCTGATAAGACATACTGAATACATTGTATATAAGAACCAGTGATGCTGCCGTGATAAGCACTACAAAGAACACCTGACAAAATAACACAAGGAAATTAAGGCTGTCATTCTGTCCGTCTGAAGTGAATGCGAGAAGCATATCATTTGAAACAATCTTACCGCTTTCAACTGAGATCAGCTCTTCATCCTCTGTCATATAACTGCTGCTGTGATCTGTTGCAGCCGCTCTTTCTTCAGGAGTTTTAGATGCATCAATAATCTTTGCTATTTCCCCGAAACAGTCTTTATGTGTTTTTTGATCTATTGTCAGTACGGCATTGATTTTTTCATTGTCGTTTACGGTATTATCTGTTCCCGTCAGTGCTATATATCCGCCCTGTCCCGGTAATCCGTAATATGGTTCCTCCATTATGCCTACAACTGTCAGTTTCTTGCTTATTCCTGTAGGTTCGTGTATCATCTCTATGAGAGCATTGTTTTTATTATATGGAAAATGGTCGGGTACTTTCAATGTATCACCCGGTCTGAGCTGAAATCCGATTGGTAGCAATATACTATTTGATTCTTTTCCCTCTGCAATGAGTGCATCCGATTCTTCCGCTGTAAATGCGTGTATATATCTGTCAAAAAAGTCTGTTTCAATAGTATCTCCGAGCTTTATATCAGCGCCTTCATTCAATGCTATTTCACTGATAATAACTTCGTCTGAATTTTTTGGATAACGTCCTTCTTTAACCTTTATGTTCATCAGTTCAAAAAGATTTTCCGAATACTCCTTGACTTCAAGATAAGGTGTTACTTCCGGACTTCCGCTTTCGGGGAAGTCCGTATATCCGAGAGGCTTTGATATCTCAAATTTATCTATAAAATCAAGAGCCTTTATCTGCTCTGCCTGTTCCTTACCGATGTCATATACCTGATAATGCCAACTTCCCTTATACGCTTCAGCTGCATTCTTCATGTATCCCATAACAGTATCCTTGCCGATAAATACTGCAGTCATAAGAATGACCATTACCAGTATACCGAGAAAAGTGACCAGTGTACGCTTGCGGTTCCTGATCATATATGTTTTTGTTACCTGGAATATTATCTTCTTATTGTTCATTTTGTCACCTACTCTTCAGTTCACGGTTAAACCAGATTCCTGACCTTTTCGTTCCTGCCGATACGACCGTCCTCAATGCTTATGATACGGTCAGCCTGCATTGCCAGTGACTCATCATGGGTTATAAGAAGCAGTGTCTGCTTATTCTTTATATTTGATTCTTTAAGCAGTTCAATTATTTCCTCACCAGTCTTACGATCCAGATTACCTGTAGGTTCATCTGCCAGAAGTATTGCGGGATGACTATACAGAGCCCGTCCTATAGATACTCTCTGCTGCTGTCCACCTGACAGTTGACTTGGAAGATTGCCTCTCCTGTCAGTCAGCCCCAAGTGCTCGACCACCTGATCAAGTCTTTCCTTATCAAGTGGTCTTCCGTCCAGAAGATGCGGAAGTGCGATATTCTCGTCTATGTTAAGTACAGGCATCAGATTATAGAACTGGTATACCAGTCCGATCTGTCTTCTTCTGAAGATTGCCAGCTTATCTTCACTAAGGCTATGTATATCCGTACCGTCTATATAGACCTTGCCTTCTGTGGGTTTATCCACTCCGCCCAGTATATGCAGCAGCGTAGACTTGCCGCTTCCCGAAGGTCCTATTATGGATACGAATTCACCCTTTTCAACTGTAAAGCTGACATTATCCAGTGCCTTAACTTCTGTTTCTCCTTTTCCGTATATCTTGGATACGTTTTCACATTTTAGTATTTCCATTTTGTCCTCCTTGTTATGTTTTGATCTTTTATGATACTTACTATATTCCCTTTAATTGACAATACAGTGACTAGAAAGTGACTGTTTAGTCACTTTGCAATAATAATACTATCATGTGAATGTCTCACGGTTCCTCGTAACCAAGTGCATAAATAACCAAGCAGACTTCATCTGTTTATTCAACATCTTCAAAAACAATCTCTGAAAGATAACTGTCAGACAAGTATCATTCAGTCTTGTCAATTAATCCATATATGGAGCTTTGACGCTTTTTCATAATCGATTAACTCCTTTACATACACCGATTCTTGTCTGTTACTTGCATCCATTATATCACATTTTATTAAAAAGCACAACATGAAATGAAACACTGGTATCTCTACCAACTAAATTATAATTTAACTTGTTCCATTTTTATATTTTAAAATACTCTTTCAGACTATTAATAATCTCACATCTATTCTCACCATATAAGATGTGTCTATTATTCAGAACATTAACTCACTTAATAAATTATGATTCATCTCCCATGCATTCGGCAGTATATTATACTTCAAAAAATAAGAATGTAGCTTATATGACATACTTATATGCCATTCCACTACATTCTTATTTTCTCATTCTTTTACATCATTATCTGTAAGATGTCTTGACAACAAGTTTTATTTACTTGGTTCAAGACTGCTTATAAGCTTGAGAAGGTATTTCTGTATTTTCAATGCATCATTTCCTGTAATTCCCACAGTTGATGTATCCACATCAGCCTGTTTCTTGCCCTTTTCCGTCATAGCCATTGGTGACGTTCCACCCAAATCATATTTATTAGGGTTAGCAACAGACTGCATGATAAGTACTGCATCAGAAAGATCAATCTGACCGTCACAATTAGCATCACCCCAAATCCACTCGTTTTGTTGCTGAACATCTGTTGTATTAGAAATTAAAGGGCCATTACCGCTAAGATTATAATTGTAGCTGCTATAATCTTTACCTTCTCCCTCTGCAATAAACTTACATCCGTCCTTTACTGTAATATTTGTATCGGGCATAATAATAGGCACAATAGTTGCAGGAAGAGTTACATCATCATCAATGTTTACATCGCCAAAGATATAAAGCTTTAGTTCTTCATCTGTATTTTCAACATCAGCTATAACATCACTTAAACTACTATAACCTTTTCCGTTACTAAGCATTGCTATTTCTTCCACAGAAAACTGCTTACACTCAATTAGTTCATGACAGGTATCGCAGAACGATGCCATATATGCTCCTTTGCCGTTTCCTGGAGGAGTAAGTATCACATATTCTCCCTTACACTCATGCTCGTCAACAACTATAAGAGGTATTCTGATTATTTCCTCTCCATCCTCTGAAACTGCACCAATAACAGCCTTAATATTTGCTTTTTTAGGAGTAACCTTTATAATAGCATCACTTTCGAGAATGATTCCTCCGTCTTCGTCAACGGTATATTTTCCATCAACTATCTCAATATCAAAATCACCATATTCTGCCGTACCATTAACAACTCCTGAATTTGGAGCCAATTGTCGAACCCCATCCGCTCTCACAACATAGAACTTAGTATTTACATCACCATCAGCCTTTTTGAATCTGTAAATAATATCTTCATATAATGTTTTATAACACTCAGCTGCACCTATAAAGTCATAAGCTGATGAAATATAATCTGTATAGTTATAAGGTATGCCACTATCAGCAAGTGAATCAGTTGAAAGCTTTGAATTGAACAACGGAGTATCATTGATAAGTTTTGAACCCATTTCATTAAGAATTCCTTCTGCTATAGTACTTTCTACTTCTCTCAACATATCATTTGATTGTTCTTCCACCATTTTATTTGATACTCCAGCTACTATCACTTCATAAGGAATCTGTGTTGTAGATCCTTCAAGTGTTGTTACCTCAACAAACTCAAGAACATGGCCAACAGTCATACAAGAAAGAATTTTGCTACATATTGATGAAAAGAAATTGATTCCCTTAAGTAATGGACTTTCAGACATACATGTCAGGAAGTTTATAAAATCAACAATTAACCTCAAATCACCTAGCTGCTTTTCAAGTACAGATTTCCAGACATCATGGATTTTTATTTCCGTAACCAGTTTTTCACCAGGTTCAAGTTTTTCAATCTTTCTAGTCTCATTAACATCTTTCTTTTGCAGCTCATTGTCTTTTACTTCTTCTATACATTCTCCGTCAATATACTTTCTTGTAGTCATCTTTGACGACTGAGATACTTCCTTTATAGTATGTTCAAGATTATATATAGGCTTGTCAGATACGTTTTCCAAAACTATAGTTACAGGATAATCCTCATCAAAGAATGAATATTCAGGAACTATTATCTTCATTTTCAGAGCATCGCCTGCATATACATGAATCGGTTTTTCTGTCTTGAAGTTATAAGGAAATTCTTCACCATGATAGCTTCCTTTGAATACTGATGAAAGCTCATAATCACCGGCAACATCACCTCGTATATACCAATGTGCCTCAAGTGCCTCACCTGCTTCAAGATTACCAAGCTGCTGACTTTTATCACTTTTTACAAGCGTAAGTCCATCGGGAACATTTATGGTTGCAGAACATTGTTCGATTGTTTCCGTATCTTTATTTACAACAATAAGAGCAACATCATAAAATTCCTTTAGCCACTTGCATTCACCTGTGATTATCATGTACATTTCTTCATTATTTGACACCCCATAACTTATTACCTTATAATTAGTATTACTATTATTTACTGAAACACTATATAACGGGGCAAAACAATGAGAATCAGATTCAATTCTGGTAAGCGTCATCAGCTCTGCACCAAACTTCAATTTTATCTCATATTTATAAAAATGATAATTCTCTGGATCAGTAATATCGATACCTGCATCAATTATCTCTTCCAAGGTCATTTCTTTGGCTTCCATTCTGCCTTCGATATTAAGCTTACGCGGAGGCGGCGGATCAATTATACCAGTTGATACAGGAGATAAAGAAGTAGTACTTAGTGCTGTAGTAGATGATACTGAAGTTGTTGTAGACACCGTAGAAGTCGAAGTAGTAGCTTTTGACGTTGTAGTAGATGCCTTTGAAGTTGTAGTAGTAGCTTCTGTCGTTGTAGTAGACGCCTTCGAAGTCGTAGTAATTGCTTTAGTCGTTGTAGTTGTCGTTGTTGTGGTCGTAGTCGTTGTTGTGGTCATTGTTTCAGATACAAGCAAGCAAAGTTCGCCCATATCATCAACTGACGCTTTGCCGTTTGATTTTATATGAGGCAAATACGATTCTATATCCGACTTGCTGTAATAATTACTTAGTCCGTTTGTACAAGTGCCTGAAGCTTCCGCAAATAAAGAAGAATCAAAGTTGTTAATCATTCCCGTGATATTAATTTTTTTATCTTTAGGGATATAAATACCGCCGTCTTCACCGTTGACTGATACCTTACCACTGATATTGATAGGAATATCACCCATACAGTATAACCCATAACTGTCTTCACTCTTTATACTTCCACCAGAAATATTAATATTACCGTTTGTAGCATTACCATAAATACCCGCGCCTTTATCAGCGTAAATATCTGTACCTGTGATATTAAGTGTTCCTTCGAATTCTTCTCCTATTAGTATTGCTGAATCATAATCGAGAGATGGCTGTGAACAATTACTTATAGTGTTAATAGTTCCTCCAATAAGATTTATAACACCGCTGCATGAACCAAGTGAAAGCGCATTACTGTAATTTGAATTGATAACACCACCATAAAAATTAAAAACGCCATTGTAATTTACTCCTATTGTTGCACCTGCTCTGTTATTTATTAACCCTAAGAAACTTATTCCCTCTATTTGAGAACCATTAAATGTTCCGCCATATATACTAAGTTTTCCATCCACATTAAAAAGCCTATCAGTATTTGAAATGTTGATAGAACCTGTTTTATCAGGGCTACTATCTCGTATAATAAGTTCACCGTTTCCTTGAACCTTTATATCATCACTGATATCTATTTTGTGACCATTAAGATCAAGATCCATGAATTCTCTTTTACCTACCTCAAATCTATCACATTTAACATCACAATCAAGCTTCCAGTATTCCTTTGAATAATAGTCTGTTGAAGGCAGATGGTTTTCATCTTTCCATAGCTGATACATTGAGCCATTCAATCCGTCTTTTTCCATTATAAAGCCAAAATTATCCAGTCCGAAATAAACATGACCTCTATCACCGTTAAATACCATAGGCATCCATTTACCTGCTTGTAATTTAATATCTGATTTAGTTTTACTAGTAATAGATGATACTTTATATTGATAATATGGGGAATAAGAAGGATTCCAGTTTTCATAATCACTTTTTTCATTAGTTACCCATTCAAACTCATTATCAATATTTGATTTCATGCCTATCCAGTAATTATTCTTTTTATTTGCCTGAGACTGAATAAGCGCCTCTACCTGAGCCTGTTCATATTGAGATGTGACTGTTACAAGATGACCGCCAAGTTCTTCACAGTATTTTTCTGCCTCATACCAGTCCATACTTTCGTTTATTATCTCATATTTTTTAGGATCAGGATATGTCTCCCACTTTACTTCTCCTTCATAAGGAAGCTCAAACTTATTACCTGCTGAGCTCATATTGTCATACATGTATAGTATCTCAGCATCTCTCAGCGTTACCTCACCGTCAAGATCAACATCACCAGCATTGATATAAGCATAGCTTTTAGTATACCTTTTGGCAGCATAATCCTCAATAATAGCAGCATCCTCTAAATCAATCATACCATCGTCGTTTACATCACCATAAAGTATTGAACCATCTTTTACTGAAACAGAACCTCCCAATGATAAGTTAAGTGTATTGCTATCAGTTTGTTTAACCACACCTGCAGCTGATACATTTAAAGGCATATTGGCCGATACCTGTGTGCTTACGATTACAGAAGCCGAGATAATAGCCAAAAATTTTTTAACGAATTGTTTTTTCATAAATACCTCCATTAAGAAAAAATAGTACTAATCAAAAAAATAAGTCAACATTTACAAAAAGTATATTTTTCTGAAATCATTATTGATTTAATTAAGGGCTTCGATTCTTCCAAGCGCTACAAAGCCGGTATCTCTACCGGCTAAATAGAAAATCAATTCATTAAGAATGTATACAGTCATCTTATTGATTCCTTGGAACCTGAATTATTCTTGAACGCTTTTAAGTTCTTTACCATGTATATATTATATCGGTTACACTTTTTGTTCCTCCTTACAAGCACAAAGATTTCTGAAAAGCTACCTCTGCAATTTTGCCTCTATAAGCTTACGTTCACCTTGTTGAAAGTATCTTCAGATCCGAAAAATCACGGAATTGCTTACAGTGATTTGAATTGTTAGACATTAGTTCCTTACCGTCTGTTGCTTTCATCACAATTTTTCAGTAAAATCTAGATCTTAAGCTTTTTATCACAAGTTGCGGTTCCCACACCGACTCAGCCTTTCGGTCAATTCTCTGTCTTTTACCTCACAACCTCAGTATTTACTGTTTCAGTTTTGCGTTAATCTTTTGAGATTTATCTGGCATTGTAACCTAGTCAATATCCAGCCTCTATCCTTTAGTTTGTCCGCTAATGCTCAATTCCGCTACATGCAACTAATACAGAATAACTATCCGCCTAAGGTAACACATACTTTAATTCGAAGTGTTCAGCTAAGAACCAGAACAACAGCTCATGCCTCAATAATATGTATTAAACAGTATTGTATCAAAATTTCAAAATAAAGCAAAATAAACATTTTTTGAACTTTGAATTACAAGCAAATCTTTGGTAAATGCAAATCAGCCTTTACTTATAATAACGCTAATTTTCTTAAAAGTGTAACACATTAATGGAATACATCTCCATCCCCATGCCTTATTCAATTAAAAAAGTTCAATATGTCCTGGTATTGATGCATTGGTTGCGTTTTTTACCTGTTTGATCATTGATGATTTAGTTGTTAACAAAAGGAATCTACTGTAACCACAAGAATTATCCAAACTCTTATCTGAATAAATTGAAAGAACAATAAGCATGGAACTAAAACCAATAACATAAACAATGACATTTTCCAAAAGTCTGACTAAGTAACTTGACATGAAGCTGATTGTACGCTATGATTATAGTAAAAGAACTGTTACAGGAGAAGTTCCTAAATGGAATCTGAATTTGCAGAAGAACTGATAGCCGTTAATATTAATAACTGAATCTTGATATTCTTGAATCAGCATATATTAAAAATGGTGCTAACTTTACTATTGATGATTAATTCAGGTTTGATATAAGAATCATTAATGAGAATTCAAAGAGAATTTTGTATTATGCACCTGAAGAGTGAATAGGACAATTACTATTTCTAAAGATTTAATCCCAGAACAACCTATGTTCTGGGATAACAATAAAGGATGATGAATAAACATTATGAAAGAAAAAGAGATTCGTGCTGTTTATAACGAAAAAACTATAAGAGTATATCAGGCGTATCCAGATATAATCGCAGATGAAGCAATAAAGCTCGGAACATTTGGCAGTCATTTCAGCATGAATAGAATGACCTGGATTAAACCGTCTTTCCTATGGATGATGTATCGTTGTGGATGGGCAGAAAAAGAAAACCAGGAAAGGGTTCTGGCTATCGATATAAAAAGAGATGCTTTTGATAAGATTGTAAAAAATGCGATTGTCTCCACTTATTCTGACGATATGAATATTTCAAAGGAGGAATGGCAGAATCGCGTGAAAAATTCTGATATACGAGTTCAATGGGATCCTGAAAAAGACATTGAAGGCAATAATTTGCCATATCGATCAATTCAATTAGGAATACGAAACAATGCAGTAAAGGAATATGTAAATGATTGGATCGTGCATATTGAAGATATTACTCCATTTGTAAAAGACCTTAATCTTTCAAGAAAAAAAGGAATTGATATAACATCTGTTCTTCCAAAAGAGAAAATATATCCATTATTGTAATTATTAAGTTGCAACCATATAAAAAACATGATAAAAAGAGGATGTCTTCTTCCTCTTGCCTCAAATAGCCAAGTGGTCTTTCACCACTTGGCTATTTGTATTCCTATTATTGCATCCAACTGAGAATCGAGTGTATAAAAATAGTGGGCTCTCTTTCAATATTTTTCAGCCATATTTACACGGTTTTTCCTTCTACACTTACAGCTATGGCTCATTACCACAGCAACTTTCTGAATTATAATGTATGGAATGGTTAGCTCTTACAACTTACCTTTCTAAAACGACAACTTACCATGATAACAATGCAACTTACCGAAATTCTATTGACTTCACTGATTACACTAGATATAATAATGCCAAAGGAATAAACCAAACAGATTTCCTCTACAGAAGCACAAAACTCTAATATAATTATCACGTTAACCGGCTGTTTCCTTGTAAAGGGTAACACAGCAGGAAATATAAAATGATTTTCAGGAGGATTTACACATGAAAAACAAAAGAATTATCTCGTTTATTACAGCAACACTGACTAGTATTTCAGCCACTGCACTTTCCTTTGCAAGTGCGGGTTCCGCAGGTATCATTGCCAGTGCAGACGATGTTCCCGGTAAATTAATCAAAAATAGTTATTCTGTGGGCGTTGTTGGAGAAGCAATGTACATCGGCTATTATGAAAACTCAGATGAAGCTATCTTTCTGAAGTATTATGGAACCTACTTACATGATTTCATAGTTCCGGACGAGATTGAAGGCAGAAAGATAACAAGAATTGAAAATAACGCCTTTAGTAACAAGCCTGACCTGCAATCCGTTAAACTTCCCGATACTATAAAATCCATTGGTGAATGTGCATTTGCAAATACGGGTATTGTTAATATTTCTCTGCCCGCTTCGCTTGAACATATAGAAAGATATGCATTTGACAATTCTGGACTTACGAACGTAATAATTCCTTCCGGTGTAGAAACAATCGACTATAAAGCATTTTACAATTGTAACTCTCTTACATCTGTTACCATCGAGGGCAATACCATTCTCGGAGAAGACTCATTTGCCAACTGTGCCTATCTGAAAAGCGTTAAGATCACAGATGGATGCAAAAATGCTGACGGTGTTGCAGCATTCAGGAATGATATAAGTCTTGTGGACGTGAACGATGAGCCCGCATATACAATGCAGACTATTTCCCCAAACTTAAGCCGTCCTGTTCTGAATAGCAATATCTACGATGTTATTAAGAACGTTTTCTCAAGCAGTACCAACGTAAATTTTGTGGACAACTACTGTAGGAAATACTGCGATTATGTTGTAGCCACTGAAACAGCTGGCTGGATGAACGATGCACTAAAGGCACGCCAACTGCATGACTGGTTGATCCGTCATTGTGAGCTTGAAGACTATAATGGCGGTGAGCAGTTCATGGATCGTGACAACCATGTTGCATCTTCTGTCTTTCTTAGTGCTGGCATGAATGCCCGAGGAGAAGGCATCGGTGAAAGTATCTGCGTTGGCTATGCAAAGGCTTACACCATGCTGCTTTCTACTGCCGGCATTGAATCCTATGTCATAGGCGGCAGCAAGTGTATTGACAAAGGTGGACGCGCATGGAATGCAGTCAAAATTGACGACAAGTATTATCAGTGTGACGTTCTTGCAGATGATACAGACGGTACAGTTGGTCAGTACAGCACATACTACGTTAATTTCATGAAGAATGATACTGATATGATGAATCTCCATAATTGCATATACGGTGCTTCAAAGATGTATGATGATGCCGAGGATCATCCGCTTCTTATCAAATACAGAGGATCAATCATGGAAGAGATTGGACAGTGCACTCAGTCATATAAGGATGCTAATCACGATGGTATTCTTGACTATGACTTTAACCTGAGCGGTAAATGGCTACAGTACGATTTTCTGAGAGATCTTTACGCATATAACTTCATGAATCAATATATTTATCCCGGTAAATCAATGGATGAGATCAATGATCTTATGGACGAGGCACTGTATTTCTGGTTCTATCAGCAGCACGCTTCCTTTGAAAGCTTCATCGACAATTATTACGGAACATCTCCAAATTATTAATAATCAAATCAGCTTTTTAAAAATTTACCTCTTGAAGTCTCCAACCTCTATAGGTTAATGTCACAAATTAAGAAAAACAAAATAATCGTAAGATCATAGATTTGATCTTACGATTATTTTTTGGAATATAATGTGAATTTTGGTAAAACAGGTATTGATCCAATATTTACGTTTTAACACAGTTACTTCATGGACTTGTAACTACCTCTCCCGTCCATTCGGTTATTCCGCCAAATTCATAAATATGCGTATATCCCATATCCGCCAGTTTCTGTGAAGCTTCTTTACTGCGACGACCGCTTCGGCAGTATACCAGTATTACCTGATCAAGGTCGGGAAGTTCTTTCGGCTGTTCTGTATCAATAGATTCATTCGGTATCAATATCGCATCGGGGATATGACCACTGTCGTATTCGTCCTGTCGCCGAACATCGACAATCACATGGTTATCATCAGCCAGCATCATCTCCTTTGCTTTTTCCTGCGTTATATGATTATAACTTGCTGTTGAGGCTGATGATGTAGTAATCAGATTTTCATTTTCGGTAGTTGTTGTAAAAGAAGTCATATTGGTTGAAGAGGTAGTAATCAAAGCAGTAGTAGTTGTTGTTGCAACAGTTGTTTCATAAATTTTATTTTTTTCAGCACCAAGTATAACATTCTGAAGACGTACTAAATCGGCAATATTAACTATCCCGTCACAGTTAACATCTGCGCTGAAATTATAATACTCTTCGCCTAGCCTAATTTCAAGGATAATTCTTCTGAGAGGTATAATGTCGAATACATCAACGATACCGTCAGAGTTTAAATCCCCTTTCTGGCTTTTTGTTTCATTTTCCTCGGTCAGTTTATCCATATATGAGCGAACTCCCGCTTCTGCAACATAGGCATTGTCAATGTAAAAATCCGTATTGCTTTCCTTTGTTTCAATACGTACAGCTGTATTATACGCATTCTCGGGAATGGTGTATGATAAAACAGACAGATCAGTCCATTCTCCCTTTTTCGCGGTCACAGCTGCAGCTTCATCGAACTGCGTAATACCTTCCTCATCTTCATACATGACTGTCAGAATAAAATCTACTGATTCCTCAGTGTCCTGCATTACCGAAGCACCGAAACCAAGCGAATCACCTGATGAGAAATTATTTGAAACCGTAAGGAAAGTGCCGTCCCATTCTTCTATACGGTCGGAAACCAGTATACAGTTATCACCGTAAATACCGCTGTAACCATTTTCAGATACAGACAGGGCACATTCATAATAAGGTGACCAGTCAAAAATCTTATTGGAGTCAAAGTTATATATGTAATAGTAACCGTCTGAGTCACAGAAGCTTAATCGCGGATTAGTCATGTTTGGAGCGTATCTGAGTATCTGTGCAGCTCCATAACCAGCTGGATTTATACTTATTTTTTTGACATTTGCAGAGCCGCTTGATTTATAGTTCTCGATATACAGACAGGCTTCATAAAGAGTTCCCGACATATCAAGGCCCAGTTCTTCCCATACTTCAAAAGTTCTGTAGAGATCGACATAGCCTTTAATGTCGTTGTTCTGGTAGCTTTTTGCGCAGTTTTCAGTGCATACACTCCAGTATCTGGGGAAAGTAGCAGTACCGTCAAGACTTGGCTGATTATACACCATCTGCTTATACAGATTGTATGTCTTGTTATTGATGTAATATGATCCGTAATCTTCAATGTTTGGAGGGAGCACCCAGTCTCCGTAACCTTCAACTATAAAATATTCTGTAAGAGGATTCCTTGTCCATCCATGTAAGCCTATGAACGAATTACCTTTTGGAGAATACTCGACTTCATAATCCAGTGATCTTTCAAATGTCAGAAGAGACTTGTAATTCTGACATTTATTATCATAGTTTTTTCCAATACTGAATAAACAGGTATCAACGTTTTCCCACGAGCAGGTGAAAGATGCATAAGCAGGCTCCATAACAACATTTCCGACACTGCTCTGATTCCACATCTCATAGCTATATTGACCTATACAGCCTCTTTGCTGTTGGTCAACAGCAGAAGCTGAAAACGAAACAGATGAAGCGAGCATCACTGCAGAAGCAGTAATACTGAAGATTTTTTTGATATCAATAAAACTCATAATGATCACACTCCTCTAAATAAATTAGGAAAAAACAAGTATATTATTATAATAACTATTTTCATTAAGAAATACAAGTCGTTTTTTGTTGATTTGTTTATAATACTACCTTTACACTACTCAACAAAAAAGTTATTAGGATTTTCTGATTACTGGCTTTATCATTCTGTTAGTAACAGAGTTGCTTGATTACTCCTTTACTTTTTACGACTGGATGTGATATAATAGAGATAATTGAGCATAGTTTTTCTACGCTAAACCAAGATTTGTAGGTGATGATATGCAAAAATATGGAACGATTGTAAAAGTTGGAAATACTGATATAAATGTTTATACTGAAGGCAGCGGCAATATCACAATCATTTTTATGGCAGGTTCTGGAGTTGGCTGCCCCACACTTGAATATAAGCCTGTTTACAAAAGGCTGTCTGACAAGTATCGTATAGCAGTGATAGAAAAGGCTGGCTATGGATTAAGCGGTAAAGCTACAACAGAAAGAACTGTTGAAAATCTCGTTGAAGAAAGCAGAGCCGCATTAAGGAATCTGCATATTGAACCGCCATACATCCTCACTCCCCACTCTTATTCGGGATTTGAAGCAATATGGTGGGCAAACACATATCCAGAAGAAGTGAAAGCTATACTTGGCCTAGATATGGGATTTCCTAATATGATGAAAGCCCAGGCAAAAGAAATACCCCATGATAAGAAAAAAGCAATGGTTGATAAAACAAGAAAACTGATGCAGAAAATTGCAAAACGAGGCATATTGGATAAACTTCTCAAAAACAGAACTGTGAATGCCTCCGGATTACTAAGCAGCGATGAACTATCGGCAGAGGAAAAGCAGACATATGAGGAAGTTTATTATAGAAATATAACAAGTGAAGCGGTATTTGAAGAATCTCTATTGGCAGAAGCAAATGCTGAAAAAGCAGCCGATACAGGTTATTTGACTTGTCCCGCATGCTTTATCGTGAGTAACATGAAATCAGCTGCTAAAGAACTCTCATGGCAGCAAGCTGCAAAAGATTATGCAGAACAATGTCATGCAGAGATACACCTGATAAATGAAGGGCATTTGATGTATACTAAAATACCTGATCAGATTACAGAAATATTCAAATCCTTTTTACAAAAATTGAATCTTTAATCAAAACCCGATTTATCGAAGAAATGTGGATGAAGTTCTCCCCTTACATTATATATTCAGCGCATCTAACGCAGAATGTGGTTGATATCGTATAATAAAAATGAAGATTCCCCCTCATCAAGCTTAAGTAGAATTACAACTGCTTAATGAGGGGGATTATTTATGCTATCTGATAATTCCGCGAAGCCATCAAATCTCGCCATAGTCCATATCCATAGCTATCGAAAAGCTATATTCTGGGTATGCCTGTGAAAGCTCTTTCCGGATATCCTTAATGACTGCCTGACGACTATCAGCATCAAAGCTGATCACAACATCAAATCGAACTGCTTTTTCTGTCTTGCTGTAGTAAAAACCGTGTACCTGCTTTACATATTCATGAGAAAGCACACGCTCACTGATTTCTTTACGGAACTTGTTTGCTTCGGAATCTTGGGTATTGATTGAGTATACACCTACCGCCGTAAGAATGACCTGATGCTTTTGATAAACAGCGTTCATGATCTCTCTTGTCATCTCGTCCAATCTGCTGACAGAACAACTGTCTTCCAGTTCAATATGAACAGAGCCGTTGTAATTGTCCGGACCGTAATTATGTAGAATCAGATCATATGCACCTTTTACTTCGGGAATTGTACAGACTGTTTTTTTAATTTCCTTTATCAATTCAACATCTCCAGGTTCTCCGAGTAGTTTAGATACCGTCTCGGAAAGCATCTCAATTCCTGCCTTTATAATAAAGACTGAAATGGCAGCGCCAAGAAACGCTTCAAGAGAAAGACCTGAAAATACGTATATAAGAGCAGCAATCAGTGTAGCAGAAGATATAACTGAATCAAGAAGTGCATCTTTTCCTGAATTCACCAGTGAATCCGAGTTCACTTTCTGTCCCATATTCTTTACATATAATCCGAGACCTATCTTCACAAGAACAGCAACACCGACAATAATCAGTGAAATTGCATAGTATTCTGGAGTGCTGGGTGTTAATATCTTCTTGATAGATTCCACAAGTGAAGTTATACCCGCATATAAAACGATAGCTGCTATAATAAGTGAACTAAGGTATTCTATTCTGCCATATCCGAAAGGATGCTTTTTATCAGATTCACGTCCTGCAAGTTTTGTTCCTATGATCGTTATTACAGAACTTAGTGCATCAGAAAGATTATTTACTGCATCAAGCGTGATTGCTATCGAATGGCTTATGACTCCTATCACTGCCTTGAATGTTGCAAGGAACACATTAGCTAATATCCCAATCACACTCGTGCGAACGATTAGCTTACTTCGTTTTTCTGTTTCAGAATTTTGCATTTTTTTACTATCCTTCCTATTAAGTTTGTACTATAATCAACTCCTCTTGTTATCCACCAGAAATACCACTTTGGAATAAGAGACGTGAGTTCATGTTTGATTAGTACTCTTATCACTCTATGGTGAGTAAAACAACAATATCCTAATACTGCAAAGATTACTAAATAATAAATATACCTTTCATAGTATTCCTTTGTTTTTATCCGTTGAGTATCTGCTGAACCAGCTCACGCTTCTCATAGAGAACACAACCTCCACTGTGATCTTCCAGCAGATAACCCTCATCTCTCAGCTTTCTGAACAGCGGCGAATTCATCGCATCTTTCAGAGAGCTGTCTCTTACGTTGATGTCAGAGTAAGGTGAGAACGGACAAGGCTCTGCACCCCCGTGGGAATTGATATGGAAGAAGCCTCTGCCTGCGGCAACACAGCCGCCCGAGCTTTTTTCATCGCCCGGAAACGATATGTAGACCATTTCAGGAAGTGTTTTCCTAAGCCGTATTATCTCGCTCTGCATAAACTCACGCTCTGTATCTGTTGGAGCAAGCTCTTTGCTCTCCTCGGTCACAGGGACGTACTCCACAAATATGACCACCTTACAGCCTTTTTCCGCAAGGCTGTCCAAAAATGCCTGAGAGGTCACTTCATTGTAATTCCTTGTAGTGACTGTCACGGACGCGCCAAATATGAGTCCGCGTTTTTTTATCTCGTCCATATTGTTGCTGAGCATGTCGTAAACGCCTGCGCCGCGCCTTTCGTCTGTCAGCTCGGGGCTGCCCTCAATACTCATTACGGGTATGAGATTGCGGCATTTTTCAAACATCTCCAAGTATCTTTCATCAAGAAATGTTCCGTTTGTAAATATGGGGAAGAGGATATTCTGCTTCTTTCCTGCCGCTTCAATAACACCACGCCTCAGCATGGGTTCTCCGCCTGCAAGCAGGATAAAGCTGATGCCAAGCTCCTCGGCTTCATTGAACACATTCAGCCACTCCTCATCAGTGAGCTGTTTGACAGGTTCGGAATCGACAGTTGCGTGATTGCATCTTGAATAACATCCTGCACAGTGCAGGTTGCACTTGCTCGTGATGCTTGCAATAATGAACGGCGGGATATGCTCGCCTTTGTCCTCGGCTTTGCGGCGCTTCTTTGAAGCTGTACGGCTGACGGCTGCAAATCTCAGCATAAATGCACTTTCTTTCGGGTTTCTGAGCGTAGCTTTAACAGCTTCGGACACTATACGCTCAACGCCCTCCGTGAGATATTCCTGAAGATCAAATTTTTCTCCCATATTATCACCTCAGCAATTCTTCTACTGCTTTCCTTACCTCTTTCATGTCAGCAGTGGGCTCGAATCTTGCAATAACTTTGCCTGTTCTGTCTATTAGGAATTTTGTGAAGTTCCATTTTATATACGCTTTATCTCCGAATTTCTTGTTATTAAACTCCGTAAACTTACTGAGAGCAGCGTTTTTGATTCCCTTGCCGAAGCCTACAAAAGGCTTCTCCGCAGCCAGATATGCAAACAGCGGTTCTGCGTTATCGCCGTTCACGTCAATCTTGGCAAACTGCGGGAAATCCGTACCAAATTTAAGCTTGCAGAAGGACTGTATCTCATCAGCACTTCCGGGAGCCTGATTTGCGAACTGATTGCAGGGAAAATCCAATATCTCGAAGCCTTTATCATGCAGGTCGCGGTACATTGCTTCAAGAGGCTCATAATGAGGCGTAAATCCGCAACCTGTTGCGGTATTAACTATTAGCAGTACATTTCCGCTGTAATCGCTGAGTTTTACGTCATTTCCCATGCGGTCTTTAACTGTAAAATCGAACACTGTTTTCATATTAAAGGCTCCTTTCACATTATCGAAGATCATCATTTGCATCAAGTAATTCATAAAGCAGCGAATAGAGCTGCTTTGCCTTTTCGGGAGCGAGATTAACGCACTGCCCCACCTTAAAGGGTATATCCTTTGCCTTTTCCTGCAATGCCTTGCCCTGCTCGGTCAGATAAATAAGGACTGCACGCTCATCCTCCGTACTGTGCTGCTTTTCAATATATCCGAGAGTTCTCATTTTTTTCAGCAGCGGAGAAAGAGTCCCGCTGTCAAGCATGAGCTTTTTACATATCTCACCAACTGTAACGCCGTCCTTTTCCCAGAGAACCAGCAAAACGATATACTGCGTGTAGGTGAGATCAATCTCTTTCAGATAAGGAGTGTATGCTCCAGTCACAGCTCTTGCCGCCGCATACAGCGGAAAACAAAGCTGATTTTCAAGTTTCATTGCTTCCTTGTAGTCACATTCCATTAGTTTTCCTCCTCAGACGTATCGTTCACAATTATATTGTATCAAATATAATCGTGTTTGTCAATCCCTTTTTACTATTTGATATTTTAACTTAAATAATAAAGGACATTTATTACTTCACCTTCTATTGAATACTTTCTGCAATTTCAAAATTTGGCGTTGGTTATCATAAAAAAGAAAGAAAATCTCATAGAAATTCGGCGATGATAAATGATCAATCTGTATATTTAATTATAGGATAGCATAACAAAAAACTGTCTGTTGAATGCTTGTGAAGCAAACAACAGACAGTATTTTTTTATTTCTTCAAAAATTCAGGCAGTGATATAATGTTTTCTTTAGTTGTCGAAAGATATGCATAATAAGCCAAAATCTTTGAAGCATCAACTGCATCTATGATTCCGTCGCCTTTATCAGAATGAAAATATCAAAGTACTAAAAATAAACGGAGTATCACCCGATAACGAGAACCTAATAAACAAAAGCTATCCTTTCTCATCAGTCTATTATGCTGTAACCATAAAAGGTGGGGATAAAAAAGCAGAACAGATAAAGGAATACCTTCTTTCCAATGAAGGACAGAAAATAATAGAACTTGCAGGCTATTGTCCTGTAAGCCTTAATTAAGCAACAACGCCGGATTTCGTATTAATATCGACTTTCTGGCGTTATTTTGTTCCCTAAAGGAATATAAAATGCATTATATTACACACTTCAATTCTTTTTTACAAAGTATTAGTTAATAATCAAGTTTCTCACTAACAATATTCTAAAAAGCCTGAGTACTCAAGGATTTCAATCCACCAGCAGTTATAATCAGAAAATCTGCCTTATTATAAGTGTTACACTCTGCAAATTAAATGCGTTATTATAATTAAAGGCAAATATGCTTTTATAACCAATAAATAAACACACATAATATTTGAACAGGAGGAACATCATATGAAAACCATAAGGATTATAGCTGCAATAACGGCTTTAACTATTCTTGGAGGAGCATTTCCAATCTCCACATTTTCACACAATTTCATAACATCTGCCAACGCTGCTACTGATGTCATTACATTAAAAAGCAAAAATGCACCTAACGAATTGGTACAAAATAATGTAAAATATGAACTCTATTCAGATCATGCTGTTGTTGTATGTGCAAGTCCTAAATATAATGAAAGTTTAACAGAGGTGGTCATTCCTGATGAAATTGAAGGACTTCCTGTCGTTGAAATTAAAGAGGAAGCATTTTATGCAAGTGATCTGGTAAATGTCAAATTGGGCAAAAACATAAAGATCATAGGTGAATATGCTTTTTACAACACCGAATTAACAGAAATTGAATTACCCGAAAGTCTTGAAGAAATCGGAAGCTATGCATTTGCTTACTGCAGTGAATTAGAGAAAGTCATATTTAACGATAATCTCCAAAGTATCGGACGCTATGCTTTTACATATTGTAGGACTTTAACATCAGTTGAATTGCCTAACAGTCTTGTAAGAATAGATAAGGGCGCATTTAAAAAATGCAATAAAACTGATGTTAAATTAGGAAGTTCTATTAAATATATAGGCGACGAAGCGTTCGCTTCATGTAATATGCCTAGTAATACTGAGCTTGCCGATGGAATAGTCTCAATCGGAAAAGAAGCTTTTAATGATGATAATATAGACTCTATAGTAATACCGGCAAGTATCAATACGTTGAACGGCTGTCCACTCTATTCATATTCTGAGGATGACAAAACGTATGATACTGCAATAATAATCAAGAATTCCGAGTGTAAGCTCAGCTCTAACGGAACTGACTGGAGCAAATTTATTATAGTCTGTGAAGAGAATTCAGAACCTCAAAAATTTGCCATAGAAAACAATTTAAGATTCTGTACACCAGAACAGTATGAAAAAGGTGAATATGAGAAAGAACCCAAACCATTTGAGGATGAAGAATTCAGCATCCTAGATCTTGGCACTATGAAATGTACAATGTATGCTGACAGGTGTTATGTATATGATATATCTATGGGAGATGGTGAAGAAATCATTATTCCTGATGAAATAGAAGGTGTTCCTGTAGTTGAAGTTTTAGGAGGAACGCACGATTATGAGAATAATAAAAAAGTGAAAAGAATTGTTTTGGGTAAAAATGTCCGACGTATAAATAGTTATGCTTTCTTTGAATATCCTGCCCTTGAAGAAGTAGTTTTCGGAGAAAAACTTGAAGAAATAGGATCTTGTGCATTTCATAATTGCAATTCGCTGAAAAAGGTATCTTTTAAATATAACCCTGATTCTGGTTGTTCACTGAAGGAATTAGGAAGCTATACATTTGAACTTAATCCTATTAAAATGATGATTCTGCCAGAAAGTGTCGAATATATCGAGCGTTGTGCAGTATATGCAAGAGGACCATGGGAAACGGAAGGTTATACAAGAGTCGCTGTATTGAATCCGGAATGCTATTTTGAACCTGCAGCTATAATAGGAGATAATAACTTAATAATATACGGTTTCAGCAATTCTACAGCAGAAAAGTATGCACAAGATAACGATATAATGTTTATGAAGATTGATTCGGTTGAAGAATTAAGTAATCTTGAAAGTACAACAGATTTCAAATATCCTGATCCGTTTTACGTTGACCGACTTGCAGGTGATACAAACTGCGACGGACAAATTGACCTTGCAGATGCAGTGCTGATCATGCAGGCTCTTTCAAATCCAAACAGATATGGTCTTAACGGTTCTGATCCAAAGCATATAACAGAACAGGGAGTTATAAACGGTGATGTTCATAATCCACAAAGTGGAATTACTTCCACCGATGCTCTCTGGATACAGGATTATCTTCTCGGAGATTTTGACAGTTTCGACTGATCAAATGGAAAACACTTAAAGAAACAAATCAGCTCATCATAAAAGAGAATGCCATTTTTCAACTATTATGACATAATCCCACAAAGCACTAATAGCAGATTACTCTGAAACAGCATAATTTCTAAAGAAATATGCATATTACATAATTCAAGAAAAAAACCATAGATTAAAAACTCCTAATACCTCACTTTTTCTAAAAAACCGATATTCCAAGAATCATTTGGAATATCGGCTTTTTCCTTTACGCACCACCTTATTCACAGTGACACTTTGCTATCTCAAGAAGCTTTTTTCGATATGGAATTATTTCCATAAGGTCAATAGGCGTTTTGCCCCAAATATTGGGGTAAGTTGTCAATATCTTTCCATGTGAAAACCACACCCTATACAGGTCATCAAGCTCATCATCAGTATACTTCATATTTATTATATACTGAAGCGGTACGCGACCTTTTTCATCTATCTGATTCAGATCCGCGCCTCGATCTATCAGCTCTTTGCAAAGCTCAAGAGTTTGCGGCAGATCATGCTTGACTCTTGAGAAAAGAATATGGAACAGATTTTCACCGTATTCATTTACTCCGCAGGCGTCTGTCTCCTTTTCCAAAAGGAACATACTTATTTTGTAGCGTTCCTCCGGAACATTGTTCGACAGTGAATAGAAAAGCAGGGATTGTCCATTGTAGAGTTTCTTTTCGTCTCCGCTCTGAAAAAGTTCGATGAAATCATCGTATTTCTTGAGTTTTGCTATTAAGCTTATATCCATTGCTATGCTCCTTTCTTTATCTATCTGCTTTTTTCATATATGCCTCTAAGGGAATTATGTCTTCTTTTGCCGTTGAAGCATACGCATAGTATGCAAGAATATACGATGCATCAACTACATTGATCAATCCATCATGGTTTACATCTACTGTAAGCTTCTGCTACTCATTATATTCGCAGTTCTGTCTCGAGCGCCGGAAAATCAATTGTTTTGTCCTTTTCTCCAAGTAACTAAACACCACAATGTTGAATGGACTTTGTAAGCTCCTCGAGAATTTTTGATTTTTCGGTAAGATTCCCTGTCGATGATTTCTTGATTTTCAGTATATATTCCCTTTTCACTTCTTATCAACTATTATAACATACGACCAATACAAAGTAAATATATAAAACAGATCTAGTAAAACTCCTATGATTCTATTACAATAGTATCATTATTTCGTAGTTGCCATCATCAAGGCTGTTTATCAAAATATAGCAACGGAGTTCTCACAATTTCGATTGTGAGTATTTTTTTATCTTATAACAGGTAAAAAGCACAGAGAAGCGCACATTTTTTTGTGCAAAAATAATCCAAGAAATTTTATTATTTATGTTACACTTATGGCTCCTTTTACGAATGTTATTAATGAAAGCAAAAATACAGGAGCTTCTAAAAAGACTATTGTAAATATACATAAAGACAGGAGATTATCAAAATGAGAAAAGCATTATTTATCACTGTATTAACCACTGTATCTTTAGGCCTTGTCGGCTGCGAGATTGCCAAAACTGCCAACAACAATGCGATGAACCGTATCATAAACACCGCATCAACTACGTTAAAAGCCGACGATGTCACAACGTCAGCAAATTCAGCTATAACTACTGTTAAAGCAGATACTGCTGCTATTTTCGAGTCATCTGCTGAAGCTGCTATGCCAATGAAAAATGCTTCGAACGTTGACAAAGATAATACCGCAGACTGGAAACCAGCATACAAGAAAACTCTAACTAATTTTATGAATACAGAAAACTTCGGTGATATGTCAACATGGGATATTCAGGACATTGATAACGACGGAATTCCCGAATTGCTTATATCAGAAGCTCAAACCCATATTACAGGCGTTATGTTATATTACTATGAAAACGGAAATGTAGTTCCTGTTCTTGACGATAACAAGAAGCCAGTTCATTATGGTGCATACGGCGGCGTATTAATCTGTCCCGAAGAATGTCTTATAGGAATTGAAGATGTAAAGCAGGGGCTGCATTATTCTGTTATGAATAAATACGAAAACCATGAACTTTCATTTGTTCAGAGAACCTTCGAAGATTCAGGAGCAGTCGGAAAAGATAATGTTACCTACAAAGTGAACGATGATGCCGTCAGTGAAGCTGAATACAACAACGCATACAATGAATTCAACTCAAATAACTGGATAGCTGTAGGCAATCAGTATACATTTGATGATCTTTCAGTCCTTGAATAACAAATGTATGTTATCTATATCGCTAATATATAAAAAGCTCTCATTCAGCTGAGAGCTCAGTCTGTCGAAAAAGTCCAGTGAAAAAGCTGGACTTTTTTTGATGAAATGTGGTAAAATAGGAGAGAAAGGAGCTGAGTGATAATGCTGAGAGAAAACAAGATAGAACGAGAACAA
>JAEEGJ010007013.1_pt1 | contig 32988 bp, 25 predicted proteins | sample 8958761 | NCBI WGS metagenome assembly JAEEGJ01 (sample SAMN16246546, study PRJNA631951) | gut metagenome | biome: gut microbiome; feature: rumen; material: RS-attached | host: Bos | place: Iran: Karaj | collected 2018-10
GGCACGCGCGGCGGATTTTGTGTTTGCCATTATGTCTTTTTTTTATATTTTGGTAGTGGGTAGGAGAATCGAACTCCTATTGCGGGAATGAAAATCCCGAGTACTAACCGTTATACGAACCCACCAAAATTGGGACTGCAAAGATAGCAATTATTTTTCAGCCCTCAAAATTATTTTTCATCTTTTTTCCACTCAAATGAATAGAGTATGGATTCCACCTGCCGGAGATACTGGCGCTTGTCATATCGGGGGGCATAAACGAAGGCTTCAAGGACTATAATATCCTTGCCGTCAGGGCTGTAAAAAGCATGTGAGACGAAGGGTCCGCCCATGAAATCCCCATGCACTTCCCAGAAGCCGCGGAGTTCCATGAATTCCCGGCCCTTGTACTTGAGGGACCTTGTGGTGGGCTCTATGGCGGTGGTAGTTGTCATATATGAGCCTTCGAACATTCCGGGCACATTTGCCTGCATCACGGAGTCACGCTCCGCCACAAGGTTGGCTGCGCTGAACGGGTCCTTGCGGACGGGGAACTTGTATGCCATCACGGCCTGGGTGGTGTACTGCTTTTCATCGGCAACCCATACAAAGCTGTCCGTCCATTTCTTGAGCTGGTAGCCGGAAGGGAAGTGGAGGATGCCGCCGGTAAGGTCTTCCATGGGCTCGCGGAGTTTCTTCTCTTCATAGAGTTTGGAGTTCTCTATGATGCGGTCTCTCTCCGACTGTTCAAAGTATTCCGATATAAGGTAACTTGCGCCCTTGAACAGTTCTGTGGCTTCTTCCTCAGTGGCGGCATTGATCTGTACTACAGCCTGCGGGCGCGCCCACTGGTTGCTCTTGTAGACTATGCCGTTCTGGGCGTTCTGGGGATTGATGTTCACAAGCAGCAGGTTCCTGTGCATCTTGAACATGCTGTTGAAGCTTCCCGGGGGAACGTTGGAAACGTTGAAGAGGGGTTCTCTCTGGGCCAGGTACGGGGTATCGTCGGCAAGGGTTTCCCTTATGCATGTGCCAAGGTTGCCCACCCACTGCTCGCGTTCAATCACGACCATGACTTCACCGGCTTTACCGCTGACGTTGGGGAGAAGGTTGCGCCCGTTGCTGCTTTTGCAGGCGCCAAGGGCAAGCGCCGCGGCCACCAGGGCCATAAGTTTCATGTATCTCATAACAGTCCGAATAATCTTGCAAAGTCGTTTCCGAAAGCCAGGAGCATGAGCCCCAGGAGAAGAACCATCCCTATGGTCTGCATCACTATCATGAACTTGTCCGACGGCTTCTTTCCGGTCAGGATTTCAAACAGGCAGAACACCATATGGCCGCCGTCAAGCCCGGGGATGGGAAGGAGATTCAGCACCGCCAGCATAATGGAAAGCATGCCCAGTATCACCAGGAACTGGTTCCAGTCCCATGCCGACGGGAATATCTGGCCGATGGCTATGAAACTGCCCACGGATTTGTATGCACCGGTAGAGGGCGTTGCTACCAGCCGCAGATCCTTCAGATAGCCCGATACATTCTCCCATGCCATCGCCGCCCCGGCGGGGATGCAGGCAAGCCCGGAGTAGCTCTTGTGCTGGTAATCTATGCCGGAGAGGTATACTCCCACCATCCCGGTGGAATCTACCTGCAGGGCACTGGCAAGGGAATCGGCCCCTCTGACCACCGTGACTGGGACGCTTTCTCCCGGATGGGCGCGGAGTATTTTCTGGACATCCTGCAGGTACAGGGTCTCAAGACCATCGGCCCGGACGATGCGGTCTCCCCTTTGCAGGAAGGCGTTGGGGGAGCCTGCCATGGTGGTGTCCACGATGAAGGGGACGGCAAGGCCGAACATACCGGGGTCGTTAAGGACTCGGCCAATCTGGGCCTGGTCTATCCAGATGTCCAGGGTATCCGTTCCGCGAAGGACGGTTGCCTTGCGGGTCTGGCGGCGGGCAAGGTCGGCCTGGAGGGAGAAAAAGTCCCTGGAGGGGTGGCCGTCGAAGGACAGGATGCGGTCTCCGGTGCGGAATCCCATTTCCTGTGCCAGTTCGCTTGCGTAGACGGGCCTGTCGGCAGGGATGTAATCACGCCCCCAGATGCCCAGGATAAGGCTGAATACCAGTATGGCCAGGATAAAGTTGTTGAGGACGCCGCCGTTCATCACAAGGAGCCTTTTCCAGGCGGCTTTGGAGCGGAATTCCCAGGGCTTGGGCTCGTGGGAGAGGAAGTCCTGGTCCATGGACTCGTCTATCATGCCAGCAATCTTGCAGTAGCCGCCAAGGGGAAGCCAGCCCACGCCGTATTCCGTGTCTCCCTTCTTGAAGGAGAAGAGCTTTACTCCGCCTACGTCAAAGAAGAGGTAGAACTTCTCTACCTTAATGCCGAAGACGCGTGCCCAGAAAAAGTGCCCCGCCTCATGGATGATGATAAGGAGGGACAGTGCAAGTATTACCTGTAATGCCTTAAATAGTACTACCATAATGACTGCGCCAGGGCATATGCCTCTGCATTTGTGGAGAAAATGTCTTCCAGGGTAGGGTTCTCCACAAATTTCACGCCATCCATTACGCGTGAAACAGTTTTTGGTATGTCGTAGAATGCAATTTGATCGTGAAGGTATGCTGCCACGGCGGCTTCATTTGCCGCATTCATGGCGCAGGGGATGTTCCCGCCCCTTTCCAGGGCCTTGAAAGCCAGGCCAAGGCAGGGGAACTTTTCAAGGTCCGGCTCCTCGAAAGTAAGGGCCGATAATTTACCGAAGTCCAGCCTGGGGCCGTCCAGATGCAGCCTTTCCGGGTATGCCATGGCAAGCTGGATTGGAATGCGCATGTCCGGAAGCCCCAGCTGCGCAATCACCGCTCCGTCCACAAACTCTACCATGGAATGTATTACGCTCTCCGGATGCACCACCACGTGTATTGCCTCTGCTTCCACCCCGAAGAGCCATTTAGCCTCTATCACCTCGAAGCCCTTGTTCATCATGGTGGCGGAGTCTATGGTTATCTTTGCTCCCATGCTCCAGTTGGGGTGCTTCAGGGCAAGCTCCTTGCCTGCGGCGGCAATATCCTTCACGTCCCAGGTGCGGAAAGGCCCGCCGGAAGCGGTGAGATGAATCTTCCTCACGGGGTTTCCCGATGCCCCCAGAAGGCACTGGAATATTGCCGAGTGCTCGGAGTCCACGGGATAGATATGCGCCCCGCACCTTGCTGCAGTATCCATGACGATGGACCCTGCCGCAACGAGGGTCTCCTTGTTTGCAAGGGCAACTGTCTTGCCGGCTTCCAGCGCTGCCAGGGTGGGCCTTAGGCCGCTGAAGCCTACCATTGCGGCAACTACAACGTCCACCTCCGGCTCCTGCACCCACTCGCAGGCGGCGTCAATTCCAAGGCGTACGTCGTACTCCGGGGGGAGATTGTCACGTACTTCCTTATACTTGTCCGGGTTGCAGATGACAACCCTCCGGACGCCAAACTCCAGTGCCTGCTTCACAAGCAGTGCGGCATTGCTCCCGGCCGACAGCATGTATACGCCAAAGCGGTCCGGATGCTGCCTAATCACATCCAGAGTCTGTGTTCCTATGGACCCGGTAGAGCCCAGTATTGCAACCTGTTTCATATCAGAACTTTATATACTGAACCGGATCCACGGGCGCACCGGAGTACCAGAGCTCGAAGTGCAGGTGGTCTCCCTTGGTAAGGGATTCCGACGATGCCAGCATGCCGATGGCCGTTCCGGCTTTAACGGGGTCTCCGCTCCTGCGGAGGAGCTTCTGGTTGTTCTTGTAGATGGAAACTATGTCTCCGCTGTGCTGGATGGCTATGGTGTAGCCGGAATCGTCCTCCCAGCCGGTGAAGATGACGGTGCCGTCAAGGACTGCGGAAACGGTTGAACCCGCAGGGGCGGTTACGTCTATCCAGGGATGGATGGAGGCCTCGTACCCCCTGGAGACCACGCCCTTGATGGGGGTGAAGAAGGACATCGCCTCTATGGGCAGCTTCTTCTGGGACGATGAGGCCGATACCCCGAACTGCTCCTGTTCCACCACGTCGGCCCTGAGGAGGGAATCCCGGAGGGCCAGGAAGGCGGAATCCGATGCCTGGCGCTGGCCGGTACGGCTTCCCAGGATGAGGCTGTCCAGGCGGATGGGATCCTCTCCGGAAATAACCCTGCGGAGGTTCTCTGCGTACAGCTCCCACTGGAGGATACGGGTCTGGAGGGAATCTATCCTGAGGGAATTCTGCACCGCCTGCCTGCGGCTCCGTGCGTCCGGATAACCGGGGATGAAGGTGCGTATGGGGGTATAGGCAATAATACAAAAGATAATCACCAGGATAAGTATACCCGTTGAAATTGCAGCCCAGATGAACTGGGGCTTGGTGAAGCGGAGGCTCCACAGCCTTTCGTGCGTCTGGGCATCCAGCAGTGACAGACGGTAATTCCGGGTTTTCTTATCTTTCTTTTCCATAAATATTTCGTAACTTTGCGGCCTGTATGGACAGGTTCATAGGCATAGACTACGGAAAGGCAAGGACAGGGATTGCGGTAAGCGACCCTCTGGGCATCTTTGCCCAGGCCCTTGACACTGTTCATTCTACAAAGATAATAGATTATCTTAAAACTTACGCCCAAAAAGAGACAATCTGCGGCTTTGTCATAGGTTATCCCGTGAATATGGACGGCCGGCCGTCGGAGGCCCAGGCCCACGTGGACGCCTTCCTGCCGCAGCTAAAGGCCGCTTTCCCGGGCATCCCCGTTACCCTGGAAGACGAGCGCTTCACATCCGTCCTTGCTCACCGGGCAATGATTGACGGCGGCATGAAGGCCAGCCGCAGAAGGGACAAGACGGAGGTAGACCGCATAAGCGCAGCAATAATTCTCCAGAGCTATCTGGACCGTAACGCCAATTCAAGAATATGATAAAGCCCATATACCTTTACGGAGCCGATGTTCTCCGAAAAACCGCAGAACCTGCAGACCTCAAAGACAAAGAGGGGATTGCAGCTCTTGTCCAGGACCTCAAGGACACCCTCAAAGTGGCCGACGGCTGCGGCCTTGCCGCTCCGCAGATTGGCGTAAGCAAAAGAGTGGTAATCGTAGACGGGGACGTGGTGTCCGATGTGTACGACTACCTCAAGGGTTTCCGCCGCACAATCATCAACCCGGAAATCCTGGAGGAAAGCGAAGAGAACGTAACCTACTCCGAGGGCTGCCTCTCCATTCCCGGCATCTACTGCGACATAGTGCGTCCCAAGGTCATTACCGTGAAGTATTATGATGAAGACCTTAAGGAAGTTACTGAGACCTTCGACAACTTTGCCTCCCGCATGATTCAGCACGAGCTCTCCCATCTTGACGGAGACCTCTTTACGGACCACGCCGCGCCCATCCGCCGCAAGATGATATCGTCAAAACTGCAGGGGATAGTGAAGGGCAAAGTGCATCCGCACTATAATTCCAAGCTTAAATAGGTCTGATTAATATGTCGTGAGCAGAAAGGCCATACACTTTTCCGAGCGATTTTCCAAGCGTATTCAACACTTTTCAACACATTCGGCAGGAAATCCGCCGCAAAATGATATGGTCCATACTTCTGGTTGAGGATAGGTATTCAGGTAATTATTTGAATGTTGGATAGTACTTATCAGGTGTAGAACCTGTTATAAGACGCTTAATCACACTCTTTGGAGAATATACACAACCAATACTTGCCGACACGTACTCATGGGGTAAATCTCCAACCCAAACTCTTTCGTGATTCATTCTCCATTCCGTCCAATTTGAAGAGACATAAACTTGATAAGGGGTTTTCCCAACATCTTGGCTTGAACGGAAAACGATATCTTCGGTGCCTACCTCTGGAGAATTAGCATATAATTCCCATAACTTCATCTTAACACCTAAATGAATCGTAGTATGCATATAACATTCAATGGTATCAGCGATGATAGTATCAGGAACAGGTTTATCTTCAATTCTATAGTGCTTGCGAAAAATCCTAATAACATCTCCATACAAATTTGAACTGTCCTTACCTATAAATTGAAAGAATCTGACGGTCCCTTCTTCAAGTTGTACTTTGTATATGTTCCCTTTTCTAAGAATATGTTTCATGGCTTAATACCGTATTGAGTCCAAAAAGATGGACTAACAGAATTGATTTTGTTATAAAGATTATTTAAACCATATTGATTAATAAGCTGTTGTTCCATTACTATAGCATTCATCCTACTGAGGCCAGAGTAAATCACACTATAATCTAAATCAGCGCGCGCTGTTCCAGAACGAGTCGCATTCCAAGCGCCATCCATGAAACTATTTCCGGAGACGAAGTTTTCAGCCCATTTGAAAGAAATCCTATCGCTCCACCGGCAATAATTCCACTTGCAGTTCCAACTAAAGCACCCATAGCAACGCCGCTGCGGATCTTTTCAAGCAGTATGTCTTTAGTTCCTTTCAAAACCTATACATTAATCCTACTCCTGAATAAGTGGAGCCATAGCCAATTGTGGCCACGGTTTTTCCTGCCGAGTTCTGAATCTTTTTCATCTTGCCATGGAAGATCGCAGCAGTTATTCCGCCGGCAATCATTCCTATATAGCCGGCCGCCTCTATCGCCTGGCCGGTCTTGTAGCCTGGCTGCTGCTTGGCTTCGTTGTTCAGGTCCACAATCTCTTCGATTGTGCCTGTTTTAGTATGGCTGTTAGTGTACTTGTTCTGTTCCACAACACAAATAGCACTACCAGTAATCCAAGCCGCAGCACTAACACCTGCCACCACCAAACCACCCACATAGCACGAATGTGCCGTCTTGTACCCCGGAAGGGCGTTGGTGCTCTGGCTTGTGATGTACTGAGCGTGGGACAAGAATGGGACGAGCAGGCAAACTAAAGGTATTAGTATCCTCTTCATGATACTATGTATTTATGGGTTATCATTAGCAATAAATGATTCATATGGGGGATACATATGAATAACAGACATCTGCTCAGTTGGTGGGTATTCTATATAATAATCAAGTCGTTCTAAATCTGACACGGTTAAATCATATCTAACCAGCACGGGATAGTGATTATCTATAGAAGATGATTCTATAGCTTCCTTATTGGATTGATCAAGGATATAAAACGAAACGTAACCATCACTATCATTTATTAAGCGATTCCACGAGCCACCGTGGCCATTCAAATAAAGGCCAGGTTCTGCAGGGTAACGACATGACGATGAGGGCGGTAATCTGTCCCACCAAGTATCAAAATCTCGTTGAAAGATAATTGTGGAATCTACTGGGTACCAACAATCCCTATTAACATAAACAATAATATTACTATTATTCTTAAAACTAATAAAGGCATCGGGAAGAGATGTGCATCCTAAAAGCCCTACAAATGGTAAAACCAACAATATGGATAAGCGCTTCATTGTGTTTCTAATACTTCTGATTTTGGATATTTCTATTAATATAGCTTGATAGCAGATATGGCATTATTCCAAAAGATAAAGCGAAATCATGCCAATACATCGATATGTTCTTTTTTGATAATACACGGTCGTTATTGGACGAATTAAAGCCATAATTCGCCCAATCCATTCCAATAATAGGATGAGGATAAACCGCACTACGTGTGTCCCATATCCATGCCCCAGTGTATTCTCCTGTTACTTCGTTAAATATATCGAACTCATTCGAATAGAACTTCTTAAAATAACTAAAAGCACGGATGTTGGCATCTTGTTCAACAGGGTTATTATAATGATAGCTAGTAGATTTACTACCGGCACTTGGGATACCCACTTTCATGAAATACCATGGGCCATAATCCTGACTCTGCAAGTAATGACCATACTCATGTTGAAAGAGCTCGTTTCCATTCTCTGCTTTGAGTTCATTCCCTCCGCTTATAAAACTGCCCAGAGTTACTGCGCCCCAGTTCCCTTTTTTTGTTGATACTACAGTAGCGCCATGCAAATATTCAACATCAGTAACTCCTCCGACAAGATGAAATGTATTTAATGATTGGGCAAACATAAACCCGGCGAAAGTCTGTGGTGATTGCCATGTGAAACGGGAAATAAGCTCCCATGCAGCGCCAAAAAAACCTTTATTCTTATCAACGTTAAACAGACCTCCCCAGATCCTAACATCGTTATGTAGCGCCTGTATGGCCACGTCCATATCGAATCCTCCTAAGAGATAATTGATTATGAACGAATCTATACCTATAAATTCCCCACTCTCATCCGTATACTTCAACGGATTATTCAGCGCATACGCATACCTGTTGAAGTTCTGGGAGAAGTCTGGACTCTGGACATAAGGATCCGGGCTCAGGAAGCGGCCAAGGACCGGATCATAGAGTCTGGCGTTCATATTGATGAGACCGTAGTTGGGGAGGTGCTCGTGGCCGCAGTAGCCACGGCCAAGCAGCAGTGTGGGCTGCGAACTTGATGCATACGGCATCAGCGTCTGAGGATCACGCATACGGCCCCAGGCGTCATAGCTGTACGTCGCCACAGACGTCCCGCTGGTTGTAACAATGTTCGTTATCGACCCAAGATAATCCCTCCCTATCACATACGGCGTCCAGCTGCCGCTGCCGCTTGTCCTTTGCAGCACCATAGGCGCCGAGTATGCATCTCCGCCGACGAAGAGGCGCTCGGCCGTTACCGTGCCGCTGCCGCTTTCCTCCCTCTCATAGCAATCGCCTATGTAGTATTTCTTCTGGGACACGTTACCCCTTACCGTATGGACGGCCCTCACGCGCCCGTAATCCGCATTGTATGTGAATGAGCACCCGGGAATGCCCTCAGTGATGCTTGAAGGACGGTCATAGGCGGTGTAAGTGACGCTCTGAGGACTTGACCTTGTGACCGAGGAACTCGCCGCGTTAAGCCTCTCTATACGATAAGGGTGGCTCACATTAGGATAGGTCATGGTGCCAACACCGCTGATCTTTGTGGCGTTCCCCTTGATGTCGTATGTTATGGAGCCGCTGAATGCCCATGTCAGTCGTCCCAGGGCATCATAGGAGAAGTCCTCCGTTTCATATGGCTGGCCATAAACGGCATTGAACCTTGTATTGAGATTACCGTTAGTTTGGTTGAACGACGTCCTCAAGTCCTGGAGGGTGTTCCCTCCGGCAGTCAGTTTACGTTTTGTAGGGAAGCCGTATGCCGTGTATTCATAAGTCCGGCTCACACTACCGGATGTTGCAGACGTGGGCTGGCCAAGGTCGTTCTCCCCTGTCAGGACCAATGCGGTTGTCCCGCCGGAAAGGACCAGTACATTGTTGTGGCCGTTCGCGTATGAATAGTACTCCGTGGTTATGGCGCCATCCTGGGTGGAATAGGCAATGGAAGACACATTGCCGCCGGTCCCGTACGTGTATGACTTCTGAAGCCACTTGCCGTCGGGAACCATCTCCTTCTCCGTTGACACGCGGTCATAGGCGTCGTAGGTGTATTCTTTGCCCGTGCTGTTGGTGGCGGATATGGTTGTAAGCCGGCCGTATGCATCATACGTGTACGTCGTATTGAAAGCACCTGTTCCCGTTCTTGTTATGCCGGTCACACGCCCGTACTTGTCCACACTGGTGGCAATGCTGCCAAGGGCATTGGTCTCCGTGGTCACGGAGGAGCCGTCACTGTTGACGGTGTATGCAGTATTCCGCGTCCCCGCGCTGGGGTCATCGATACTGGTCCTGCGGCCCCAGTTGTCATAAGTGAAGGTCGTGGTGGCGTTTCCAGGAGCGGTGACGGACAGCGGCTGGCCGTCGTCACGGAGGGTATAGGTGATACTCCCTGCGGCATCAGTCACGCTCACAAGGTCACCTACGGCGTTGGAGGTTTTAGTGACCGTTATGCCATCCTTGACCTCGGTTACCGACGTGCCGCTATACGACCACTGGGTTATCCGGCCTGAGGCCTCAGTTATCTTGGTCTGACGGCCATAGTCATCATATGTATAGGTGTTCCAGTATGATGCGGCAGTACCTCTGAAAGGAAGTGAACTGCGCTTGACATACCCTCTTTGGTTATACTCTTTGTCTGTGTACTGCCACTGGCCGTTAAAACGCAGGTTTCCGGTTCTTATCTCCCGTGAAAGGGCATCGTAATGAACTATGGTTGACGGCTTCCCGGTGACTGTGCGGGTGGCCATGTACACGCCCTGTCCACCCCAGGCGGTAGCAGTGGAGTCAACGGTGCCGTCTGCGTAGACGGTCTTCGTCTGCTTCCCCCACGAGTCAAAAGAGTTGGTCCTGATGCTGTTACGATAGTCAGTAACCGTCCTGGCATTGCCGTACTTGTCAAAGTTGGAATATGTCGTTGTCTGCCCGAGGGCATTGGTGGACGATGTCAGATGGCGACCGCTGCTGTCATAGGTATAAGTGTTACCGGTATACTCAGTGGCGTTATATGGTGATGATTCCTCCGTGAGGACGTTGCCGTGTGAGTCGTAAGTCCAGCGGGACTTGGAGACAAGATAAGACTGGACACTTGGACTCATGGGATTGCCTTGAGCTATTATCTTGTAGTCGTTTCTTGTAAGAGGATGGAAATATGAATCATATGTAGATACGGACCGTTCGCCCTGAATGGAAGTCATGTTGCCGTCCCTGTTCCGCGTTACCGTCTGCGACGAAATCGTGCCAAGTACATACTTGGATGGAGAATTGCTGTGAACATATACACGTTGGTCTATCTCCACAACTGGAATACCTGAGGCCCCGATCTTTGAAGATGTGGTTATTCTTGTCGGGTAATCAAAAGAGTCATAACTGTATGAGGAGGTTGTTATTACTCCAGTGAGATGGTCCGTTGCGGCACTCTGTATCATCCTTGGCGAGAGCTTGCCGTAGGTGGTGATGTGGTTGTCGTATGCATAGTCCACCACTTTGAACGGGCTGTGTGTGGCCATCTCCGGATGCCAGCTCTGGCGGGTCATGACGCCCATCTTCTGAGGGTCGTACATGGTGACGGCCGCCGTCTCCACATTGTCAAGATATGACACCTCAATGACCTTTGAGAATCCGCAGAAGCCGAGGCCTCTGGTATTTGATACACCGTCGTACCAGTTATACGTATCCTGACTTATTAACTCTGAGCCGCTTCCATCGGAAAGGAATCCGCGGGAGCCGGTGAGCACATATGCAGGAAGGGCCCTGAGCTGATAGCCATCCTCCGCACGGATATCGGTGGGGGCGTCAGTCCAGTAAAGGCTGGTATGAGGGAGATAGTTGTAGAGACTCCGGAGAATCTTCCCATAGCCATCCTTGGACTGCACCAACAGCCGCTGCTCGGGAGAGTACGATGTGAAACTATGTTCGTGAATGTTATACCCGTCAATAGTTATGAAACTGCTCATCGAGGTGTAGTCCACCACGTTGCCGGGGAGGAGAAACTCCGGATTAGATCCTGGTGCGTTGGCAGGATGGAAATAGCTGAAGCCAAGGCCATCATTGTTGATGTAATAGCCGTAACTTGTGCTGTTAATCTTCACGGCATCAGGATAACCGTCACGGTTGATGTCCATGAAGAAGTATATGTCTCCGCTCGCCTTGGTGTCAAGGGTGATGCTACCCTGGATGAAGTCAACTCCCGTATTTGTATAAAGATCCCACTGCGTGCCGCTCTGCGGGGCCTTAAGTACATCTATGTAACCATCGGAGTTGACATCCTGGAAAAAGGTGTCGGAAGATGCTATGACATCCTGCGTAAGAGCCGTATATGTTTTCACAATGGAAAACTGGCCATTGCCGTAACGGTAAGCCGTCAGGCCATTCGGACCTGCGAAGCAAAGCTCTGTTCTTGAGTCACCGTCAATGTCCATGCACAGGAGCTTGTTTTCATTATCTGGCGTTATGTCAGGAAGATCCTGTCCGGAGTAGTCTTCGTAAAGTTTACTTCCCGTGGAGAGGTCAATGAGAGTGTATCCCCACATCTGGGAGCAGTGGAAGATGTTATACCGGTAGGACACTACAAGCAGTTGAGCCTTGCCATTGCCAAGGAAGTCCCCCCATCGGAATGTCCTCTGGTTGGGGCTGTAGTATGGTTGACTGGGGATTGACATCGGCATCAGGACGGAAAGGCTGTCGGACAGGGACAGCGTGCCGGTAGACATGTCACAGGTGTAAATCTTTATGATATACGTGCTCCCCTGGCTTGTTGTGGCCCCACAGTTCACTTTCACCACCTCGTCGACGCCGTCGCCGTCTACATCAACGGCCTCGGCAGTGAGGAAACCTGACTCGGCCATGATGATGGACGACGAGTCGCTGTCGTATATGCTGGGGGTGAAGCATATGGGATATGCCTGGTCATAACTGCACTCGAAGATATGGTTGGCTTCGTCAATCGCTGTGTACGTGGAGTCTGTGATTAAGCCAAGGAGGCCGTCATTGTAACTACCCTTCACGAACTTGCCGCGATTATAGCAGAAGTTTGGGTAGTATACGGAAAAGTCGTCCGGCAGAGGCGTAGTTTTGGTAACCTTCAGCGAGTCCTGACCATAATGGGGATGGACCGTTGCGTCATATGTAAACGTCAAAGGCGGGAGATAATGGCCGTGAGAATTGGAAAGATTTACGCTAGTAAGAAGAGGCGCACCTGCTATCCATGAATAACTAAAAACGTAACAGAAGGCGGTTTCACCATCAATTCTGGACAGGAGATTATCTATTCTGGGTTTGCGATAGAGTTTCTTGCCGGCATAATACTGATAGTACTGGTCCCAAGTATGCTGCCATTGAATCACCCCGGCCGGATTCCCCAACGAATCAAAGCCATACCTTACGCTGGTCAAATAACAACTCCCATCGGTGGAATCAAATGAGTAAACGTACTCAATCTTATCCCCGTCCAAATTGATGGATTCTACCATCGGGTAGGAAAGCATGTTGGAATTGAGGCTCAATGATGTGGAGCCATATGTGGCCATCACGCCATTGGGGTAAAGAACGTTAAAATACCTGACATATCCGGCCGTATTCTTCACAGGCACCGCCAGGATATGCCCTGTTGCCGTTACAAGCGGGTAGCTTGCAGAAGTTGCGGGATCGTCATTCTTGACAAGCCGTACGCCATCAAGCATGAATACGGCTGACGTGTCAGCCGCATCGGCTGCTTTAATCATATCGTCATAGTAAAGACTCCGGCCGGTCAGTGTTATTGCCGAAAGCCCGGCCAAGTCCCATCCGTAACCGCCATATCCGTAACCTCTCTGGCTGTTGTAAACCATTGCTAATGATGGCGCATACTTGATATCCCGAGCCGTTAAAATAGGGATGCTATAAGTTCGTGCGCCAGTCTGTGATACTCCATACTGGAGCGAAATGGCACCGACATCATATGTATTAGAGGTCCTGGCTGCCTCTTTTTCTGTTTTTATGGGATTGAGCCCGGCAGTCATTGCCGTCATCTCACGAAAGAAAGCTTCTTTCTCCGCCCTAGTTTTTACAAGAAGGCCATATTTATCTGAATCCTGACCATCACTTTCAATATCAGTAAACGCAGGAATAGCGTTATCTGTAATAATTATGTCTTGAAGAACAGTATCGGAACTCATTCCAACAGCTTCCATCTCTCTTGTCAAAATTCCCCTGACACGATTGGTCCTGTTACCCAGAGTATCGTGCGTGTACTGCATGTAGTAGTTCTGGGCGGGGAGTACCTGGCATCCAAGAAGCAAGGTGGCGAGTATGATGGCTTTGGGGTTCATCAACAGACACAGCTAACATACAAAAGTAAATAATAAACGGCGTATATGCAAGATTGCAAAACGCTAACTTGTCCACCAAAACACGGCATTTCCGTGGACAAACTGGCAAAAAAGACAACTTGTCCACGGAAAACGCAAAATCGGTGGATGGCGCGGTTAAAGATTCCGGGTCAAGCCCGGGATGACTATATGGCCGGGTTCTTCCAGACGTTCTTTACGTCTTCCCACTTGTAATAGGGGCCGTCTTCCAGACCAAGGAGGGTGGCCTCTCTTTCGTTGATGAAGAACTTCACCAGGATGTTGCCATCTTTGTTCTCGTAGAAGACAATCTGGAGATTGCCTGCGAAGGGGCTGTATAACCAGCCTGGCCAGTTGTAGGCCTCGTCTGCAGTGAGGCGCTCTGCGATGCCCTTGATGCCAAGGCGGGAGCAGATTGCAAGGAGCTGGTAGTCGTGGCCGAAGCGGAGGTCTACGTTCACATTGCCGCCGGCGATGTTTTCATCGGCCTTTGCAATGATATCGTCCACAAGGTTTTCCACCTCGGGAACGGCCATGCGCCTGTCGCCGAACTCCGCACTGTTGCACTGGCGGAGGAAGAGATTCAGGGAAACCAGGCTGCAGTAATGCTTGAGGTCTTCTATGTTGAAATCCTGGAACAGGTGCTCGTCAAGGTCGAAGGAACCGCAGATGACGGCTATCTCAAGGGCCTCCTCCGCAGCGCTGGCAATTGAGCCAACCACGCTGCGGGCGCTGTCCATGTCGTTGAAAATGCGCTCTCCGAAGTATACTGAGTCTATCTGGCGCTTTGCGGCGAACTCGCTTATTACCTTGTAGGCATCGGCCTTGAGGTCGTCAGGGTCTCCGCTGGAGCAGTATTGCATGAAGGCCTCGCCGGTGTCCCAGGCAATGTCAAGGGCGTTGTCCAGGGAAAGGAGTTCCCCGGTGAAGGCGGCCATGCTCACAAGGCAGCGCGGTACCACGCTGGAAACGGCCCTTACCTTGCGGTCTCCGTTACGGAAAACGCTCCTGTACTTCATGTACATGCGGTTGGCAATTGCCCTGTGCTCGCGGGCTCCGCGGGGAGTGAGGCGGCCGTTCATGTGGTTGTGGAGGGTTACGACGGCCTTTGTTGTTTCAAACGCCTTCTCTCCTTCTTCCGTGAGAACACCTGCCTCGTGGGCCTTTGTGAACTTGTCCAGTATGCTGCCGTATGTGCTGCCTTCCCAGTTGCTGCGGGAGCCGTGACGGCCGTAATGGCTGATATAGAAAGGCCTGTACCCCACCGGAATAGGGGTTTCAAGGGTGTGGAAGTATTCGTACGGATTGGTATTTACGCCCGTACGGTTGAGGTTGTCCTCTATGCCGTCCGGAAGGGACAGGACGTTGCTGCTTTTGCTTGCACAAGAAGAAAACGTCATCGCTGCGATGACGGCGAGAATAAGTATTCTTTTCATGTTTAAATAATACTTTTCAAATGTTGTTACACCTACAATCCGCAAGATAGCAAAAAAATTGTTAATTTTGCAAAGAAAGTAGCCAAAAGTGTTATGAAACGTCTTATTTTATATCTTTTACCCCTGTTTCTTGCCGCGTGTGCATGTACTGATAACCCGGAAAGTAATGAACTTCCAGATTATGGAGATTCGGATTTTGCAGATTATACCGCCGTTGCCGTTAAGTCTGAGATTACGGACGTCCAGCCCATGACGGGAATAGTCCTGTGGTCGGATTCCGGCGCAGTGAAGAAAGACTGGGTCACCATGGAATTCGCATACATGCTGTACAACGATGTCTGCAAGGCAAAGGATTCCTTTGACTGGACTCCCATGGAGAATCTCCTTAGCAAAGCTGCCTCCCGCGGGCATCAGGTGGTGGTCCGCTTCCGGTATTCTTACCCCGGCAAGAGCTGCTCTGTCCCGGATTACATAAAACAGCTGGACGATTACGAGGTCCTCTGGGCCAAGGCCGAGGGCAGTAACACCGAGTATCCGGACTGGCGCTGCACCGAGCTTCAGCGCTTCCACATGGAGTTTCACCGCAGATTCGCAGAAAAATATGACAAGGATCCCCGTCTGGCCTTTTTGGAGACCGGTTTTGGCCACTGGGCGGAATACCATGTCTATGACGGCAAGTTCATAGCCGGCCGTACCTTCCCTACCAAAGACTTCCAGGCAGAGTTCATGAGGGGAATGTCGGAGTGGTTCAAGGAAACCACCTGGAGCATTTCAATCGATGCCGCAGACGACACTTACGGTCCTTTCCACAAGTATCCTGACCTTCTTAACCTTACCTTCGGCAACTTTGACGATTCCTTCATGTGCAGTGACCACGACGGATACAACAAAGAGAGCTGGCAGTTCTTCGGGACGGAGCGTTACAAGAAGGCTCCCCTAGGCGGAGAGTTCAGCTATTACTCCAATTACGACCAGCAGCACTGCCTGGACGCCGCCGGCATGTACGGCCGCAAGTTCGAGGACGAGGTTGCCAAGTTCCACATGACCTTCATCATCGGCAATGACCAGCCCGGAAAGCAGACGGACGCCCGTATCAAAGAGGCCTGCATGTCAATGGGTTATAGGTTCCAGGTGGACGATTTCCGCGTGAAGCCCGGCACCGGAGCCGCCGTGAAGATTTCCAACGTGGGCGTTGCTCCAATCTATCGCGACGCCTATGTGGCCGTGGACGGAAAGAGGGGAGAATACTCCCTTAAAAACCTCATGCCCGGAGAGAGTCAGTGGGTAAAAATAGACTTCCCCGGGGTATCGGAGAAGTCCATAATCAGTATCGAATGCGACCACCTGGTTTCCGGCCAGAAGATCCAGTTCCAGGCGGGGGAGTAGTGCTATTCCAGCATAGAATTGCGGAAAGAGTCAATATCCTGCTGACTCACGCCAATGCCAAGAAGATAGCTTTCTATGGCTTGTTGGAATGTGCCGACACCGCCGGCAAGCCCCCAGATATACTCTACACCTGTTTTGTAGTACTCGTTGTTATCCCTGGTTCTGGTATAAATTGAGTATTCTTCGCTTTCTGCAATGCTACAACCTATGGGAGAGAAATATGTGAGTTCAAATTCTTTGGAAATCTCTCCTTCCGGAACTCCAAGGAGCCCGAGCAGGAGCATTGTAAGTGTTCCGGTGCGGTCACGGCCAAGCGTACAGTGGTAATAAACAGGCTTATCCTCCTTAACGCATCTGAAGACAAAATCTATGCACTGTTTTGTCCGGTCGGAATACTTGTTCAGCATCTTCTCCCAGGCAGATTCAACCTCAGGTGCACAGAAATCGTACTCCTCGCCTAACGCAGAACTTTTGAGGGTACTGCCTTTCTCACGGAGGTCCAGTTGAGCACGAAGCCCCTCTGCAAGAATGTCTTTTCTGCCCTTGTCGTTCAGGTTCTTATTGTCCATACGTCCTCCGCGATATATATGACGATACTTGACAGTCTTGCCGTCGGTGGTTTTCCAGCCGCCAAGATCACGGATATTCCTGAGCTTGGGGTCAAATGTCAGGTGATGCAGGCTGCCGGTAGTGTCAAATGTGCCGCTTGCGAAGGTTTTTGTTCCTGAAGCGGATTTGACTGTATAGGAATAATGCTTGTTGGGGCAAAGGTTGGTAACTATTGCGTGGTCTTCGCCGGCGTCAGTACTAATTGTGAAGGTCCTCTCGTCATCCGCCAGGGTTACGACAATCTCTCCGGCAGAAGGGTCGGCCTCCCATTTGAGCATATAGCAAGGCTGGGCATCGAAGTAGCCTGGGCCGCCGGGATAATTAAGGACTTCGGAGTAAGAATAGTCCGAGTCCGGATAATGGACTTCCGTGAGGAAACGCTCAATGACCTCGTTTGTGACAGAGACCACATCGCCGTCGTGGATTTCTTTTGGGAGAGGGGCTTCGTAGACCTCCTCCTGCTCTTCTTCCTGATTATCCTGAGGCGGAGTCTCTTTTTGATTGCAGCATATGATGCTTGCAAGTACTGCAGTATATTGGAGTATTCTGTAGTATTTCATAATATGGACTGTTTAATCTGAAACCGGACGGACTGGCTGTCCAAGACAGCGGTAATAAAGGCCCACATTCTGTAGTTTAGGCGTAAAGAACAGACGCTGGGCTTTGGAAGAAGTGGTAGCATGGGTGTTTGCCATCCAGTAATATCCACCGTATTCTTCTCCGTGAAGGCCCTCCTGAAAAATGTAACCGGTAGAAGGGAGGAAGATGCTTTTGCCGTTGACGCGGCTCTTCACATTGTATCCAATAATACCTTTCCTGTTGGTCCAGGTCCAGTCACAACTGTCTATAAGTTCCTTGAATTCTGCGGCGGTGGGAATGCGCCACTTTCCTCCAAGCCTTACGTGTGCTACATCATCCTCGGGTTCCAGTGCAGATTTGCCGTCCACGGGTCCGTGACTCTCTATGGAGTTGTACTTAGTAATCACGAGCGTCTGGTCCGAGTTGCCTTCTTTCCTGAATCTGTAGTTTTCCCAAGTATACTCTGTCTTAGGTTCCAATTCTCCCCATGCAAAGAACTCTCCATATTCGGCGGGGTCATTGGCGCCAATGTTGCATGTGGCCCAGAATACGCTCAGGCCCAGGTTTACAGCGCCTTCCGGAGGTGTCGCATTTTTGGGGTCCGTTCCTTTGCCGCAGGCTGCGACAACCATCATGGCAAATAATAGACAGAGTACAGGGTTCTTCATAAATAATTATTCTATTTAATCCTTTCTTTGAAGTACTTCATTATTGTGGATGTCCATCCCGGAGGATAATCATGAGTCATTTCCGGGTAAAAATGCATCTCCTTATCAGTGCTTTTCAGGTTCATGAAAGGGGCCAGATTGGTATGGGGCGGGCATGTGCCGTCCTGCAGGCCGCTGGTGGCATAAACGGCGCAGGAAATGCGCGTAGCAAGGTTCTTGGTGTCAAAGTACGAAAGGAATGCATACATTTGCTCGTCAGTCATGGACCCCTTGTTTTTCTTGGCGGTGCTTGCCGGCCAGTCAACTATTCTGAAGTAATCCGGGAAGTCGCCAAGAAAAGCCACATTTGGAGCTATTGCGGTAAAAGGATAGTCGCTCAGTGCTGCGGCTGCATAGCATAGTGCACCGCCCTGGCTGGAGCCCTCTGCGAAGAGGTTGCCCATGTCGCTGGTTTCGCGGGTCGCCATGAACCTGACGGCCTGTACGCAGTCCATAAAGGCGCCGCGGTAGTAATAGCCGTTTTTGTCACCGAAATTATAAGCAAACCAGTCTCCGTAGATGTTCTCAAAGTCCATGTCAAGGCCATCGTCACGTTTGGAGGCTGGGCGACTGTTTATATACTGGCCGCGGTGGGAAAGGTAGAACTCCGCATAGTTTCCGCTATTGCCAGAAGGGCACGACATCTTACCAGGGTTAGGCTGGGAGTCGTAACCAAAGAAATGCATGATGACAGGATGCTTTTGGCCGTCCTGAGGCTCAAGGTAATAACCGCGTACTATGACAGGCTCGCCTTCCAGCCCGTCAGGAACCGACTGCATTTCTACCATATATACCTTGCAAGAAGAGGTGCTCTTCTTCTCAATCGGGTGCATTTTGACGGTGGTCTCGTCAAGTTTGGGCAGCTGGTTTCTTGAGTTTTCCCAGAATTGGTTGAAGTCTTCCTGCATGTCAGGAGCAGATACTATCTGGAAGGGAGAAATCCCGAAGAAAAAATTCTTGGCAAGTCTTCCGTTTACAGAGCATATTGCCCTGTAAAAGCCGGGAGCCAGGTCTGAATCGGTAGTGAACTGAATGTCCAGTTTGCCGCTGGCAGGCACTTCTGCACTCTTCTCCAAAGTTACCACCTGGGCCTTAAGATCTGTATATATGGCAATTTTTGCATTTGCCACTACCTTTACCTCGTTGGGATTCTCTACGTGGATGGTAAGATTGGGACGTTTGTCAAATACCCAGTTTTCCGTTACGGGAACAGAGAGTTTAAAGTCTATAATATTCTCCGGTACAGTAGTTTGATTATCATCACCGGTATTTTCCGCTGGAGAGCAACAGAATACCATCCCGGCCGAAATGGCCAAGGACGCAAAGAAGAAAGCTGATCTCCTGTTCATAAGTTATTTACTCTCTTGAGAAAATAAGTACGCAGCTGATAGCCGCTACCATACCGATAATTTGCGGGACAGTGGGAACTGCCGCATAGAGGATAAGTGATATGACGCACATGATTACGGGGGCGCAGGCATCGGCTAGAGGGGCTATGACCATGGCCTTTCCGTAACGGTTGGCGTATACCAGGGTGAAAGCGCCAATTGCGTTTAGGATCTGCACGCCGAACACTTTCATGGGCTCTCCCCAGCCGAAGGAACTAAGGGAAGCACCGTCCTTACCCATGAGAAGGGCTACAGGGATAAGGATTACGGCCGATATGGCCATGTATACGAACACGCTCTCCGCATCCGGGGTGGAGTTGTTGGCAAGCTTCATCACGAAGGCCTGGATACCCCAGAAGATGAACACCACTGAGGCATAGACAATCCAGATCCAGCTGCTTGCCGCGCCGCCTTCGGCTTTGTCCGGAAGGGCAAAGCACACAAGGGCCACAAATGCCAGGGCAATTCCAAGCAGTCCCAGTTTGGACACCCTTTCCTTGAGGAAAATGGCCGAAAGGAGCACCGTGACGATAGGAGCCACGCTGATCATTGGCATAACCAGATATGCCGGAGCATAGTCCAGGGCAAGGAACAGCACCAGCTGACCGCCTGCACCAAGAAGGCCCACGCCCATGCTGAGAAGTGCCGGCTTGGAGCGTACGTCCAGTTTGAACTTGATGTTAATGAGGGCCAGCAGCGCACAGGGAACCATGCTCAGCGCCCACATCACATATACCAGTGTCTTTGGAAGGGTGGTCTGGTCGCTGAAAGCGCCCCAGATACCCCAGGTTACCATAGTGATTATGGCATACAGTAACCAGTTGTGTTTCTTTTCTGTCATTTAACAAAAGATGCTATTATACGTCCCCACTCATCGTTCTCACGTATTCCGGTAAATTTGTCACTTCCGGGGCCCCACGCATAAACGGGAACCGCTATGCCGTTGTGGCTCTCGCTGGCAAAGAAGACTCCAATCTTGCCCTCTTCCAGATTGCCGTCCTGGAGGGTGAGGCAGCCGGTGTTGTGGTCTGCGGTAACAACCACCAGGGTGTGGCCGTCTTTTGCTGCCCACTCAAGGACGTCGCCTATGGTGCGGTCAAAGTCCAGGAGCTCTTCCATGGCCTTCTCTATGTTGTTTCCATGCAGCCAGTCGTCTATGCATGAGCCTTCCAGCATCATCACAAAGCCCTTGTCTCCGCTTTCCTTTGACAGGATGTCAAGGCCGCGGCTCACGGTGTGGCGGTAAAGGTCCCCGCGCTCCATGGCTACGGGAAGGTTGTCCGGAGCAAGTATGCCGATGACGGGTAGGGGAGCGCTCATGAGCTCGTCTTCCGTAAGGGCTACGTTGTAACCTGCCGCAGCCATTTCCTTAATGATATTGCGGCCGTCGGTACGTTTTACGTCGGTAAACCAGTCCGTGCCGCCGCCGGCAAGGTAGTCCACTCCGCATTCAACGTAGTCTGCAATGAGGTCTTCCTGGTTGTAGCGGTACTCGTTGTGGCAGGCGAAGTCGCAGGGGGTGGCATCGGCAAAATGGCAGGTGACGGCAATGCCGGTCTTCTTTCCAAGCTGCTGTGCCTTAACAAGGACAGACGCGAGGTCTGTGCTGTCCTTTGCGGTTCCCACGTGGCTGTAGGCGGTCTTTACACCTGCTGCAAGGGCTGTTCCGCCTGCACCGGAGTCCGTAATGAGCTCATTTGTGCAGTATGTGCGGGAAAGGCCCACGTAGGGGAAATTGTCGAAGTTCAGCTTGCCCTTGTTCAGGACCCATGCGCAGGATACCTGCTCCAGGCCCATGCCGTCGCCAATCATGATGATTACGTTCTTAACCTCGTTGGTCACGGGAGGCATCTGGACGTTTACGATGTCGTATGTATTGGGGGTCTGGTAGTACTGGAGTACCTTATCGCCCGTTTCTTTGCAGGAGACAGTAAGGAAAGCCAACACTATGGCAGCAAAACAAATCTTTCTCATATCTTATTGAATATTGAAGTCGTCAAGATCCGGGAACTCGAATTTGTAAAGATACGATGTGGAGCCGTAATCGTCCCCAACCCAGACGCATCCGTGCTTGTGGTCCACGCAAACAGATTCCGGATTGGAAATATTGCCAACGGGATATGCCCCCATATAAGTTTCCATATTGCCCGAGAAGATAAATATCTTTTTGGCCTCAGAGTCTATAATCCACAGCCAGTCGGTGAGAGGATCGTAGCAGAGGTCTGCAATCTCTGATACGCGTTTCCGGTCATAAAGCTGTTTGTCCATGAGTACTTCTCCGGTTTCAAGATTGCAAAGGAAAAGCTCGGAGTTCTGTTGGGTTCCAAGATATACAAGTCCGTCCTTGTAATAGGTAAGCCCTTCTACTCCGGCGTTGCCGAAGTTTTTGGCAGCAGCAATCTTGAAAACCTTCTGCATGGTACCGGTGTAATTTGGAGCCGCAATGCGTCCAAGGCCCTGATATCCGTCTTCCAGGCCTATGAGCAGGTCTTTGGATACAGGATCCATTGAGATGGCCTCAGTATCCCCGCCAATGGAGCGCTTGTTCTCCAGAAGCTGTCCTTCGAAAGAAATCTTGGCGAGGTCTCCGTTATCGCCTACTCCCCAGAGGAAGTCTTCATCGGTGCTGAGACAAATTCCGGAAAGCTCATTGAACTTGACTGTATACTTTGTGCTCTTGCCCATTCTGGGGAGTCTGGGTGCGGGACCCGTGTATGATGTAAGCTTTGAAGAAATGTCACCAAGGTCTAGGACGGTGCCTGCTGCTATGTCTGTTTTTTCGCTTACCTTATAAATGTAAGGCCAGTCATTTCCTTTGCCCAGATAAAGGGTGAAACCTTCCTGGAAAGTCTTGTTGCCTGGAATCCATATGGTGTTTTCTCCAGAAACGGCCTGCTGCTCACGGAAAGGATAACCGTCATCCTTAATCATGTCGAAGCTCTTTGATGTGGAAGAGTAATCTACGTCATATCCGGTCAGGCACATTCCTTCGCTTGTGTTGCTGGCAATGATAAACTTGTCGTAACCGCTTACCTTGAACTTAATAGCACAGGAAGCATCTGCAAACTGGAAAGTGTCGCCCTGCAGATAAGCTATTCCCAGAAGTCTCATGCAGTCCGTAAAGGTGGTGTAAGTGCTTTGAAGACCGTCTGTCGGCTCTACAGAATCTGCAGGCCAGGCGGCGTATAGTCCGTCGGGATCGTACGGGAACTCTGTCACTTCGTCAAGATTTGCACTTGCGGTTTTACCGTCGGCGGAAATATCTGCGGCGGCCAGCGTAACTATCTGAGCCTTGGGCCCATATGAGCCATGGACATAAATCTTGTCACCAGCCTCCCATTTTCCCTTCAAGGGAGAAACGGTGAACTTGAAAGAACCTGGCTTCAGGGCGCTGGTTTCCTTCTCTGGTTCTTTGGTCTCTTCTTCAGGTTTACTCTGCGGATTGCAAGAAATGCAGCATGGTAAGGCTATTGTTATTGATACAGCTGCAAGAATAGTGATGAATAATCTTCTCATTATCGTGTATGTTTATAAGGCAGGTGTATAAGTAGTCTCTACATCTCCGTATTCCGATACAATAAAGTAAGCAGGCGTCTGATGTATGTCAAATATGGCGTCAAGATCCTGTGACAGGATAAACTCCCAGTCGGGAGTTTCAAGTACGGGCCCGCGGCCAAGTCCAATGGCAACTTTCCTAACGTCTTTTCTGGATCCCATTGCCTCCAGAGCCTGGCGGCAGGAAGAGCATCCAAGGTCAAGGACCATGAAAAGAGTGCGGCGTCCGTCAGGAACATAGGATGGTACAGTAGCTTTGTCCCCCACCAAGTTGTAGGAAAACCAATCCCTTCGTCTGATATACTGCTCGCATTCATCCATGGGCAGGATACCATCTGAAACTATTCGTTCAACAGCCCTGGAGTACAGGCTGAAATTCCTGCATGGGGAATAAATGCTGTAAAAAGCTCCGTCAAGCCACTCGGGATATAGATAATAAGCAACCTCATTCTCGGACAGATGGTTGAATAGATTGTCCATCTCTATGAGAGCATCTTCAGGTGAGGCTTTCGTCGTAAGCTCCGCAAATATTGCAAAGCGGTCTTCAGAGACTGCAATGTCATCATCCAGAAGAGGCGCATTATCCCAATACCCGCGGATTCCACTGTTGTGGCAACCCGCGAGTACTGCAAGGCATAGCGTGCTTATTATCAGCTTATTCAATGGTTATGGACTTCAAACTGTTAAAGCCGGTTTTCTCATCCCAGAGTCCGTTGTTGGCAAGTTGGATGGAGAAATATGGATTGTTTCTGAGAGTGGTTTCAGGATCCGGGAGATTAAGGAAGAGCTTGTACTCTCCGGAGATGCCTTCAGGGAGTTTGACAGTCTGGTCTATGGTAAAGGGACCGCTGTGCCAGGTACGGGGATCGGAGTTCAGAGGCCAGGTCTTCGCAACCTTTCCGTCTTTCCCACAGAGCACAAATTCTGCGTCACGGGGGTTCATGGGAGCAGCAAATCCCACATTCTCCATCTCAAGTACTATGCGATAGTCTTCGCCAGCCTTGGCGGTAGGAGTGAAGTGGCCCTCTTTTAGCACCAGGCGGTATCCCAGACGTCTGTCTATCTGGTCAAAACAGTTTTCTTTCTTCCATCGGCTGATGACCTGGGGGTGATAGCTGATGTGCAGATAAGAGAAGTGATAAGCTTCCATTGTAGAAACGGCGCCGGGTACGATTGAATCCTCGCAATTGCAGAAAGGAGTGGTATCTGCGCAGGTTTCACCGCCCATGATTGTGTAACGGGTCTCCGCCTTCCAGTATTCTTTCTCAGTTTTGGAATGATATGTTCCGGTGTCGTTTTCAGAGGCGAGGAAGCAGTCATTGTGACCGGCGATTCTGGCCTTTATGCTTCCGTTGTGAGCTTCTGCGGCGGTGAGGGTGTCAGCTAGGGAAAAACCGAAGATCTTCATCTTGAAGGTTGGTGTACGGACCTCTATCTGCCTGTTTTCCGGGAGGGCGTCAAGAAGGGCCTCAAGGAGATGCTTGCGGGGAGCGTATTGTTCTTCCGTCTTGGGGTCCATGTTAAAATTGTCCGTGTAGTACCATTCTCCCCATGATCCAACGAATCCGGCCTGAACGGTAAATATGACGTCAGAATACTCGCGGAGGATGGGTTTTAACTGCTCTACATGCCTTAGGACCTGCTGCTCCGTGGCATCCCAGGGGCGGTCTTTCTCAGAGTGGCCATTACTGTAAGCGAACCTTACAAGTGCCTTGGCACCGTACTCTCTTAGGGCCTTGAAGTTGTTCCTTACAAGGGTAAGATAATCTTCGGCAATGTCACAGTCGACATAATCCGTGAGATAGTACTCCAGAAGGTGAAGGGTACGTCCTGCAGTTCTTGCTGCATTGACCTTGGCTTGAGATATGGCGGCTTTGCTTGCGTCGTGGACTTCTGTTGTAGAGTAGAAGCCTCTCTCGGGGTTAGGGATTACGGCCGTAGACTCTTCGTATGTCTCTGAGTCAAGGCCTTTGTAAATGTCTTCCTGCAGGTCATTGCAGGATACGGCGGCAACAAGAAGGGAAGCCGATATGAGGTATAAGTGTTTCATCTTTATTTTTCGCTGACAACCAGAAGTGCAGATTTGCCGGTGGCATTAGTGTCATCTATGTTTGCATTGGGCAGAACTCCTACGGAAGCCCATGCCTGCTGGATATCCATGCCGAAGCCAAATACATCGCCAAGGTCAGTGATACCGCTGCGGAGCATGGCCATTTCGTATGCATTGCCGCCGCCTTCACCGGTAAAGAGACCTGATCCGCTGGGAAGAAGTTCTTCCCACTCCCATCCACCGGCAAGAGGCTCTCCTGTCCATGTGCTTAATGACGGGTCGAAAGAGCAGAATGCGTCGGAGCGGAAAATATGGCCTTCGCCCATGTACTCAATACATCCGGGCATAAACTGGTTGTTGCAACCTCCGGTAGTGGCATCATTGTCAGCGTCGAAGTACACATGGCACTGTACGTCAGATTTGTCCGGAATGGAAGAATCATCGAACTCGAAATATACAAACATATAGAGTTCATCCAAGAAAACCTTAAGCACTTTAAGGCCTTTCCATGGGCTGTCTGTGGCACATTCTGCAATACACATCTTGGAAGCGTCAACCTTTGCCCAGTCGGAGAAGTCTCCGTCAATTTTGATGGGAGTGTCATATTCGGGTTCCTGTTCTTCGGGATCTACCTGGTGGTTGTTCTTTCCGCCCTTATCGTCCGGCTTTGAACAGGACAAGGCGAATACGGCCAGAAGGGCCATCATCAGAATGTAAATCTTTTTCATGGTAATATATGTTATATTAATTATTGTCAGTCAAGTGAGGACGCTCTTTGGCATCCTTAAGTGGCACCAGAGACGCGCTGCACGGTCTCTACTTTCTTCCGGCACCGGAGAAGCTTTTTAAAATAGCCATAGGCGGACCTTTGCAGGCCCGTCCTATGGCTAATGGATAAAATGGTGAATTATTTCACCCTATTAACAACAAGCTTGTTGGCGAGTGCGCCGTCAGCTGCGTTAGGAAGGATACCAACTGTGCTCCAGTTTACCTGAATGTCGAAGCCAATGGTGAAAGTGTCTGCAAAAGTGACACCGGGCATCATTGCAAGCTGAATCTGGATTTCATAGGCACCCTTGCCGGTCTTGCGGTCAATTGTACCTGCGCTGGAGCCGATTCCTGAGCCTTCGCCCATAACAGCACCCCAGTCGTCGTCTGCAGAGTGCTCTTCTGCCTGAAGGCCTGCATCGTGCATGGTCCAGAGCCAACCGTCGGCACCTACTTCACCCCACCATTTGAACAGGCCGGGATCGTAGCTGGTAATGGAGGTCTCAAACATCCATTCTGCATCCTTGTCATTGAACTGCTGAGAGTCACCACCGGTGGAGGCGGAATTGTCAGCATTCATGTAGAAGTGGAAGGGAATCCAAAGGTCTCCCTCAGGATCCAGTTCGCCTACTTCGAATTCTGTGTAAACAAAGATGTTGTCGCTGTCGGCATATACTTTCACAAGCTTGAGAGCGTCCTTGACTGCACCGGCTGTGCAGGTTGCAGTTGCAACCTTGGATGCATCCAGCTTTGCCCAGTCTGCGAAGTCGCCGTCAATGGTGATGGGGGCCTCGTACTCGGTCTCATCGTCGCCGCCTTTGTTCTTGTCCTTGCTGGGCTTCTTGTCATCCTGGCATGACCATAGGCAAACCGCGGCCATTGCTACCAATACAAATAACTTTTTCATTTCTGTAAGTAAAAATAGGTTAATAAATGAAACAAAGGTTTAGGTTTCAGTTATTAACTATACGTAAATTACTCGGCGTCGATGGTGACGTTCAGGAGGTGGCCGTAACCCTTGGAGTTTTCCTCGGTAACAGCCTCGTTAGGCATGTTGGAGAGCTCGCCCCAGTCGGGAGTGTAGAAACGGATACCAGTCTGGAAGTTGGTGCCAAGAGGCATGGGAACGGTGCTGCCGGTAGCCTTTGCATTGAAAGCGGAGATAGACATTGCAATCTCATACTTGTTGCCGTTACCTGCACCTTCGCAGATACCGCCTTCCTCAGCAGGAGAAAGCTCTACCCAGCCGTCGATACGCTGGAACATGGTGGGGCAGAAGCTCTTCCATGCGCCATTTTCTGCAAGGCTGCCTTCCATGATGAAGTCGTAGCCGTCAAGGGAGTAGGAGGTGTAACCGGAAGTAAACTCACCGTCGGTGTTGATGTTCAGACGGATGGGAAGGCCAAGGGGTTCGCCATCATCGTCTACGCCGTTAGCTGCTGCGAGAAGCTCGGTAGCCTTAGCTGAATCGTACTCAATGTAGTAGAATACATAGAACTCGTCTGCATAGCAGCGGATTTCCTTGACAGCAGGCCAGTTTTCGTTCTTGGTGTTTGCTTTCTGGACCTTGCTCTGATCAAGCTTTGCCCAGTCTGCGAAATCGCCGTCAATCTTGATGGGCATCTGGTACTCTTCTTCTGGATCATCGGGTCTGTTCTTGTCTTTGCTAGGTTTCTTGTCATCCTGGCAGGACCACAGACAAACTGCGGCCATTGCAACTAAAACAAAAAGTTTTTTCATGGTTGTTGTGTTTTAAAGGGTTAATTATACAAATATAGTAATAAAAATAAAACTATCTTGGATTCTGCTCAATACCGCTTACAAGTATCTCATCGTCAGGAAGCTGGTAAGGAAGCCTGTTGTCATTGGGCTGCACAACTTCCCAGGGCTGGATACCTGCAAAGCGGCGGTCAATGGGCTTGTTGTTGCGGATCAGGTCATATGCACGCTGGCCTTCAAAGCAGAGCTCCATGCGGCGTTCGTCTAGGACCACGTCAAGGACGTCAGTGTAATTGTGAGTCTGACACTCGGCGAAATTGGCCCACTCGTGAATACCGGCACGATGACGGATAACGTTTACGTCCTTGATGGCGTCCTCAGTTTTGCCGAGTTTAGCCTCTGCCTCTGCACGGTTGAGAACAATTTCTCCCCAGCGGATGACAATAGGGGAGGAGAGCATAGGCTCGTTGTCCTGCCAGCTATACTTGGACATATAGTACTGAGGGAACGTAAAGCGGATACCAGACACCTTGTCAGTATTGTCGCGGACAAATACCTGAGTCTCCTGACCGCCGAAGTTGATGAAGTACTGGGGATATCCATTATTAACATCAGCCTTGCTCTTGAGGGTAGCGGTATAGTTGGTACCCTGGTAGTTAAAGGTATAGTTGCCGGCTCCGTCGGGAGTGAGGTCAAATACGGTGGCGTTATCACGGAAGTCATTGTCGCCTTTGAGGGGCCAGTGAATCATCTTCTTGCCGTCGTTAAGCTTGCCATACTGGGAGAAATGGGCATCGAAACGCTTGTCTCCGGGATAGCGAAGGAAGAGTTCGATAAGGGGATCGGCCCAGTACATTTCACCCCAACCGGTACCGCCGGTGCCGTTCGTGGAGAAGTACATGGAACCGATGGAACCACGCTGCTGGTTGTCCGTCATAGTGTGGGCGATGCACCAGAGGGTTTCCTTGGAAGTACGGGCATTCACATAGAGGTCGCTGAGGTCCGGGTTCAAGTTTGCTGCAGGGTTTGCACCAAGCATTTCATTGCAGAGGTCGAGGCACTCCTGATACTTGCCCATGGTAAGATATACACGGGTAAGCATACCGCGGGCTGCGTTGAAACTGACAAAACCATGGTCTCCGCGACAGTTGGCGTCGTCCTTCATGAGTTCTGCCGCCTTCTTGAAATCGGCCACAATCTGTTCGTATACTTCACCAACCTTTGAACGTTTTGTCTCGGAGCAGTCCGTGGAGGTACGGATAACTACACCAAGATTATCTGTTCCAAGAGAATACTGAGGAGCAAAGATTGTCATGAGCTGGAAGTGGCCAAGAGCGCGGAAGAAGTAGTTCTCTCCCAGCATCTGGCTTTCCATGGTTGATGGCTCGGACACCTTTTCCAGAGCTTCAATGTTGGAGTTTGCGGCATATATGATCTTGTATGCGCACCACCAGGTGTAATAGATGTTCTTCTGGGAGCCGAAGTCGTTGAGACGGATCTCCTGGCAGAGAGGGTCCGAAGTTTCACCTGAGAGGCATACATTGTCTCCGCGGAACTCCGTCATCTGGAAGTAGTGGCGAACATACTCGCAACCGTCGATGGTCTTACCCCTGTATTCCTCACTGTCCTTGAACAGGGAGTAGATACCGTCCGTTGTGTAAACGGCGGCACCTGGGTTCTCCGCGAGCATGTTGGATGTCATGACGTCAGAGCGGTAGAAATCCATGTTGCAGGCAACCGCAGTGATGATGGCGAATCCTAATAATACTAACTTTTTCATATTTTGTTTTATTTGTTATTAATACCCTTTGCCGGGATTCTGGGCGATTCCGCTTACCAGAAGCTCGTCGGCAGGAATTGCGAATACGACTTCGTTGCAGTCATAGTTGTACACTGTCCAAGGCTGCACGCCCGCAAAGCGGTGATCGATATTCTTCTTGTTACGGACAAGGTCATAAGGCCTGTGGGCTTCGAAGCAGAGCTCCATACGGCGCTCGTCAAGGACGACGTCCAGGATGTCTGTGTATTCATGAGTCTGGCATTCTGCAAAGTTTGACCACTCATGGATTCCTGCACGGTGACGTATGACGTTCACGTCCTTGATGGCATCGGCAGTCTTGCCAAGCTTGGCTTCTGCCTCAGCCCTGTTCAGGACTATTTCTGCCCAGCGCAGCATGACAGGGGAGCACAGCATAGGGTCTCCGTCCTGTCCGCTGAATTTGGACATATAGTACTGGGGATACGTGTTACGAATGCCTGCTGCGTTGTCCGTAAGGTCGCGGACATAAACCAGGGTCTCTGCACCTTCATAATTGATGAAGTACTGCGGATATCCATTATTCACACCTGGTTTGCTCTTCAGTACGGCCTTGTAGCTCTTTCCACCGTATTTGAAATCTACGCTGCCGTCTGCATTGGGCAGATACCCCCTGCAGAGGCTGTCCGGTTTATCTGTAGTGTTAAGAGGAGTGGCAACCTTATCTCCCATTGCAAGGGCGTCCATGCGGAAGAAGTTGGTGCCGTCGCTGATGGGCCAGTGTACCATCTTGCGTCCTGCAACCCAGTCTCCATACTTGTCCTTTATGAGCTGTGATCCGTACAGGCTGAAGTATGCCTTGAAGCGTTTGTCTTCAGGGTAGCGGAGGAACATCTCAATAAGAGGATCGGTCCAGTATACTTCTCCCCAGCCTACACCGCCGGTGCCGTTGGGAGAGTAGTACATAGAACCCATGGAACTGCGGCCGCGGGCATCTGTGGTAGTATTGGCTATGCACCAGATGGTTTCCTTTGAGGAGCGGGTGTTGGCGGGATATGCTGCAAGGTTGTCATCAAGATTGGCGGCAGGGTTTGCGCCAAGCATGTCGTTGCAGATATCCAGACATTCCTGATCCTTTCCCATATAGAGGTATATGCGGGATAGGAGGCCTCTTGCGGCATCATATGATGCGTAGCCGGCGTCACCGCGGCGGCTGCCGTTTTTCATATAGTCCGCTGCCTTGATGAGGTCGCTTACTATCTGGTCATATACTTCTTCAACTGTTGCTCTCTTGGTTTCGGAACAATCAGTGGAAGTGCGCAGGACAACACCAGGGCTGTTTTTATCTACGGCGTACTGCTTCGAGAACAGGCAGCTGAGGGCGTAGTGGCAGAATGCGCGGAGGAAATAGTTTTCTCCAAGCAGATGGTCACCTTGAACACCTCTGTCATCGGCCGCCGCCTTTTCCAATGCTTCAATGTTTGCATTGGCTGCGGATATTATCTTGTAGCAGCACCACCATATATAATAGTTGAACTTGAGCTCCGGGGTGTCATCGTAGCATGCGGCACTGTATATGGGGGACGAGGTTTTTCCGGAAAGCATGGCGTTGTCGCCGCGCATCTCACTCATATGAGCCCAAAGCTTTATGAATGTGAGTCCGGAATCGGTCTTGCCCCTGTATGCCAGGATGTCCTTGAACAAGGAGTATGCTCCGTCAGTGGAGTAGACGGCGCTCTCCGGGTCGTCCTGGAACTGCGTGGAGGTCATGGTATCGGAACGATAGAAGTCCATGTTGCAGCTCCATGATGTGAGACATCCGGCAATCAGGAGGAATATTCCAAGTCTTTTAAACATAACGGTGCCCGTTAACTAGAACTTGACATCGATACCAAGGGAGATGGACATAGGAACAGGATAGTTGTTGCTGTAGGAGCCGGCCAGATAGTACTGGGAGCCTTCCAGGCGAACTTCAGGGTCCATGCCTGAGAACTTGGTGAGAGTAAAGAGGTTGTCACCGGAGAGGAATACCCTGGCGGATGACATCTTTGCCTTGTTGAGGAGCTTTGCAGGCAGGTCATAGGAAAGAGTTACGTTCCTGAGACGGAAGAAGCTGCCGTCCTCAAGCTGGCGGGATGAAGGCTTATTGGAGTTCTTGTTACCGTTGAGGACAAGCTTGGGATGAGTAGCGATATCCCAGGTGCTGTCATCGTCCTTGTCCCAGATTACCCAGCCAAGTCCATTATCATGTGACATCTGGTTGTAGTCGGGATATGCACCGTCAGAGTCCATGACGCAGCGGGTGTAGTTGAATACCTTGTTGCCTACGATGAAACTGCCGTTTGCGCTCAGGGTGAGGCCCTTCCAGCTTATGCTGGTGTTGAGACCGCCGGTGAACTTGGGAGAAGCGGTGCCTACAAACTGAGGAGTTGCCTGAGAGTAGTCGTTGGTGTTTTCCTGTTTGGTGATGTTACCGTCGGCATCGTATTCGACGTGCTCCCACAGGGGGTCTCCGTTGGCGGGATCTACTCCAACCCACTTGGGGATGAACCAGGAGTATATGTCGCGGCCTTCGGATATCTTCTGGTTGTAACCGGAAGATGTGGTCTGAAGGATATCCTCGTGGCCGGGGAGCTCAACTACGGTGTTCTTGTTGAGACCAATATTGAAGCCTGCGTTCCAGACGAGGTTCTTGGTCTGAATTATGTTGCCGTCAATGGCGAATTCAATACCACGGTTGCGAACGCTGCCCACGTTGTCCATGAACTCGAAGAAGCCGGTGGACGGGGAAGTGGGGACAGCAAGGAGCAGGTTGGTATTGAGAGTATTATAGAGGTCAAGAGTCATGTTGATGTGATTCTTGAAAGTAGCATCAATACCGAAACTGGTCATGTAAGCTTCTTCCCATCCCAGGTTGGGGTTGGCCTGCTGGGTAAGGACGGCGGCGGTGATGCCCTCATAGTTGGCGGCCAGCTCATATAGATCCTGATACTTGAAGGCCGCGATGTTGTCGTTACCGGTCTTACCGTAACCTGCACGAACCTTCAGCAGGCTCACGTCAGGAACGTTTGAAAGGAAGTCTTCCTTGGATATGATCCAAGCTCCGGAAACACCGGGGAAGAAACCGCCACGGGCATTAGCGCCGAACTTGTAGCTCTCGTCGTAACGGAGTGAAGCCGTGACGATGTATTTGCCAAGGTATGAATACTGAGCCTGGCTGAGGAGAGCCCAGGTACGGCTGTGGTAATCGTAACCTTCTGCCTCGATGGTGGAAGGTGCGCAGTTGCTCAGAGACCTCTGGCCGGCAGGCATGTTCTTGCC
>JAEEGJ010007015.1_pt1 | contig 32982 bp, 26 predicted proteins | sample 8958761 | NCBI WGS metagenome assembly JAEEGJ01 (sample SAMN16246546, study PRJNA631951) | gut metagenome | biome: gut microbiome; feature: rumen; material: RS-attached | host: Bos | place: Iran: Karaj | collected 2018-10
TTCCAGTTCATCAGTTCGTTGAACAGTGTAGGCATAAAGTCTTGGTTTCTTCTAGTTACTAACATGGTTTTGATCTCCTATTTTTTAATTGTTGTTTATTTGTTGTTTGTTTAATCGTTTAATTGTTGAGGTCCCTGAGCCTGTGGTCCCTGAGCCCTGTCGAAGGGTCGAAGGGCCGAACTTGGGACTTTCTGCCCGTCCTTTCGTTCGGACGACTCCACCTTAGTCAAATTCTTTGCCAGAGCCAATAAGGGGTGAAAAACCTTGTTTTCGCTGACAAAATTTCCGATTTATTATAATTTTGAATTAAAATTCATGACAAAATTTCCGAAATCAGTGGTTTTTTGTATGGCTTTATTCCGTATTTTTGCACTTTGAAAATGAGTCCTAAATCATGGAAGAAAAACTGTTTAATAAGAATTACCTCTGCCTTTGTGCAGCTAACTTCTTGTTTTTCTTTTCGTTCTATCTGTTGTTGCCCGTGTTGCCTTTCTTCATCATGGAGAAATACCAGGCGGGCAATGCTGTCATCGGTACCGTGATTTCCTGCTACACGCTGGCCACTTTGGTAGTACGTCCTTTTTCAGGCTATATGATGGACACCTTCAAGCGCAAACCATTGTATTTGTTGGCATTGTCCATATTTACGGCTGTGTTTTTCGGCTATCTTTTTGCGGCTACCATCACCATATTAATCATATTAATAATAGTACGTATAGTACATGGCTTGGCTTTCGGCTTGACTTCTGTGGGTGGTAACACCCTAGTCATCGATGTGGTGCCGTCGGAGCATAGGGGAGAAGGCATTGGCTATTATGGCGTGGCCAACAACATCGCCATGGCGGTTGGCCCAATGACGGGCTTGTTCGTTTACGAGCATTTTAGTTTCAATGCTATCTTCTTAGGTTGCATGGGCTGTAGCTTGTTGGCGGCATTGTTTGCCTCAAGGATTCAGACCAAAGTAAGACCGCCTGTCAAGCGTCCACCGATCTCTTTAGACCGTTTTATTTTGATCAAAGGTCTGTTGGCGGGTGTTTCGTTCACTTTGTTGGCCTTCGCGTATGGTCAGATTTCCAATTATATCGCCCTCTATGCCAAGGAGATGGGCTTGACTATCAGTAGCGGCTTGTTTTTCACGGTATATGCCGTCGGACTGATAGCCTCCCGACTTTTTGCAGGTAAGATGGTTGATAAGGGCAAGGTAACACAGACTATTGCTTTGGGTTTGGGTATCGTTGTGTTGGCCATGTTCGGTCTTGGAATGTGTCACCATTGCAATGCTTTGGGCACAGACTACACAGCAGTGGCTTTCCTTTTGATTGCCTTGTGTTGTGGCTTGGGTTTCGGCGCGGCTTTCCCGTCGTTTAATGCCCTGTTCATCAATCTTGGCACCAATGCACAACGTGGCACGGCCACCTCCACCTATCTCACCACATGGGACTTGGGGCTCGGCATCGGCATCTTCTCAGGTGGTATGCTGGCTGAGCATTTCTCGTTTTCAGCCGCTTATTTGGTGGCCTCTGCTTCGGTATTGGTCTCACTAGTCTTTTTCGTTATCGTTGTAGCACCTCATTATCAGAAAAATAAACTTCGTTAATGCAACCTGTCATTCCCATAGTACAGCTTCGTGATGCCACATTGGATGATGCTCCTTTTATTGCGCGTGTGGTTTTGGCAGGCATTGACATGCTTGACATTGATGCCGTTCTCCCCGATGAGCAGCGTGCGATTTTTGAGCATTTGATTGAGATTTGCCGCATGGACGACACCTTGTATAGTTATCGCAACACGCGCATAGCCGAGACTGATGGCATTCCCGTAGGGGCATTGGTGGCTTACGATGGTGCTCGTTATGCGGGAATGCGTGAAAAGACCTTTGGCCTTGTGAAGCAAACTTCTGGCATGGACTTGAGCCGCAATGCAATGGAAACCGGTCCGGGTGAGTTTTATCTGGACAGCATGGCCGTTCTATCCGGCTACAGAGGAGTTGGTATTGGTAAACTGTTGATGCGTGACTGCATGGAATTTGCCTTAAACAATGGTTTTCAAAAAGTTACCCTTTTGGTTGATAAGGACAAGCCGCGTTTGCAACAGTATTATGAAAGTGAGGGCTTCACTTTCGGTGGGGAGTTGTTTGTTTTTGGGAGTTGGTATAATAAGCTGGTGAAATAATGTTTTTTTGTCGTTGAAACAAAATTTCCTATTTTTGCCCCAACAAAACCAGTTCCCTATGAAAAAACTCCTCCTTTTTTCCCTTATTATTGTGGCATCCTTGCAACTTTCCGCCCAAGATATGTTGGTCGGCACCTACAACATTCGGTACAAAGCATGGAACGACAGTGTTCAAGGCGAAATCTGGCAGAAACGTTGTCAGGTCATCTGCGACCAGGTGAACTTCATGGCTCCAGAGATTTTCGGGACACAAGAAGTGCTATATGTCCAACTCCAAGATATGCAGAAGGCTTTGGATGGCTATGATTATATCGGCATTGGGCGTGATGATGGCCAACATGGTGGCGAACACGAGGCTATCTTTTACAAAACAGACAAGCTCCAACTTCTTGACCACGGTGATTTCTGGCTCAGCGAGACGCCTGACAAGCCCGGCTTGGGCTGGGATGCAGTCTGCATTCGTATCTGCACTTGGGGCAAGTTCGCTGTGAAGGCTCAGAAAGAACAGCGTCATGGGCTCTTCAACCGAAGGAAGAAGGAGCCGCAACAGGTGTTCTATTTCTTCAACCTTCATATGGACCATGTGGGTATTGTGGCACGTCGCGAAGCTGCCAAACTTGTAGTAGCAAAGGTTCGTGAGATTGCCCAAGGAGCACCTGTGTTTGTCACAGGCGACTTCAACGTGGACCAAAACGACGAAATCTACACCATTTTCACAAAATCGGGATTGCTGAAGGACTCTTTTGAAACTGCACGCATCCGTTTTGCGGAAAACGGAACATTCAACGCTTTCAAAACCAATTACTTTACTACAAGCCGCATCGACCATGTGTTTGTCTCACCAAGCACGAAAGTGGAAGCATACGGTGTGCTGACAAACAGTTATTGGACTCCTGACGATGACCCTGACGACAACCTTAAGGCCTCTGATGCGCCACAGCAGATCTCGTTTGACACCTACATCCGGCACAATCCTTCGGATCATTATCCGGTTTTTGTGAAGATAAGGCTGTGAGATAGGGACGAATGTTATATTATTGCTATGTCTTTTAATTCCATCCAATTCGCTTTATTTCTCCCAATAGTGTTTTTGCTCTATTGGCTCGTTTTTGATAAGCTTATTGGAAAGACCAAATATCAATTGCATCTGCAAAACGCATTTGTTGTTTTGGCTAGTTATGTGTTTTATGGATGGTGGAACAAGCATTTTTTGGTACTCATTTTCTTTACTTCATTCAGCTCGTGGTTGAGTGGATTGCTCATAGAGAATGCAAAAACAAGCAAAGCATCCAAAACTTGGATGGTCGTTAACGTTGTTGTAAACATCAGTATTCTGGCATTTTTCAAATACTATAATTTTTTTATAACAGAGTTTTGCCAGGCTTTTCATTTCCAATCAAACAAGGCCTTGCTGAAGGTGATTCTCCCGGCAGGAATCTCGTTTTATACGTTCCAAGCCGTTTCCTATTCAGTTGATGTATATAGAAAAAAGACCGAGGCTACAAGAAATATTTTGGCTTTCTTCGCATTCATTTCTTTTTTTCCTCAACTTGTTGCTGGACCCATTGAAAGAGCGACCAATTTATTGCCACAGTTTTTGCGGAAACGCATGTTTGACCAACAACAGGCAACAGATGGTATGAGGCAATTTCTTTGGGGGTTGTTTAAGAAAACGGTTGTCGCCGATAACTGTGCGCTTCATGTAAGTTCAGTCTTTTATTGGTCAAGTAGATCGGTCATTCCGGGAAGCGATTTGTTGCTTGCTGCCATTTTGTTCTCTTTTCAGATATATGCTGACTTTTCAGGTTATTCCGATATGGCAATTGGAACATCCAAATTGTTTGGTGTCAAGTTGATGCAAAACTTTAAGTTCCCTTATTTTTCAAGGGATATGGCCGAGTATTGGCGGAGATGGCATATTTCTCTCAATTCTTGGTTCCGTGATTATGTCTATATTCCCCTTGGAGGAAGCCGAGTGAAAAAGCCAATTGTCGTTAGAAACATATTTGTTGTATTCTTATTAAGTGCGATGTGGCATGGTGCGGGATTGAATTATATCCTTTGGGGCATTTACCATGCTTTGTTGTTGGTTCTTTTGTTTTTGTTAGGTAGAAATCGGAGAAATCTTGATGTGGTATCTTCTGGAAGATTATTGCCGAATTTGAAAGAAACTGGTCAAATGATTGGCACATTTATGCTTGTGACATTTGGTTGGATTGCTTTTCGTTCAGATAACCTTCATTTTTTCTTCAATTATGTTTCTGGAATGGCACAAAGGGGGACGTTGCGTGCAACTTATCGCTTTTTTATTCAATCCGATATGTGGCCGATAAACTTGTTTATTTGCATCATGTTGGCCGTTGAATGGTTGCAAAGAGACAAGGAGTTTGGTCTTGATATCCAGTTCATCAAATATGGTTGGATTAGGTGGGCTGTTTATTTGGCTGTTAGTGTAATGATTATCATGGTTGGAGGCTTGCCCGAGCCTTTTGTGTATTTTCAATTTTGAAATAAATGAAAGGATTTGTTAGAAAAATAGTTTGGTTTGTGCTTTTGCTTATCGTTCCTATGGCTGCGATATATGTGGTGTGTTATTTTCAAAAAGGAAAAAAGTATTCCGTTGATACTATTTATGTGTGGGGAGATTCGCAAATCACTCAGGGATTGAATTTATCGTTATTGTCATCGAGTCTTTCGAAACAAGTCTTATCGGCTGCTAAGCATGGTGGTGGCGTGTACGATTTTTTGGCGAGCATAGAGCATATCCCTAAAGGATCGACTTGCATCATCGAATTTCCTGAATTGGCCTTCATCCGAATTCCAAGGTTGGATTTTAATCGAACGGGAATGGAATTTTGTAGCCTTTGGTCTATGATACAAACTAATACGCCTATTCAAGAGTGCGTTAGAATCTTTGTCCTTAATAGAAGTCGTCTTTTTTCTTGTAATAGCGTTTTTTCTTCAGACCAAGCATTGTATCCATTCGCTCCAGAATTGGAATATTCTCAACCTTTGGACTGGTTTTGCAAGGTCTTTAATATCAAGACAGAAAACTCGGATTGGAAAACTGAGACTTACGAATACGGTATCTCTAAATTGATAGATAAGGGTTGTCGGATTGTGTTTATTCAGTTTCCATTTGAGAAACAGGTTGAACAATGTGCCAAGCAATCTGTTAATAGGGGACTTTCTGAAAGCGTAAAAAAGAGATTACTTGACAAGCTTTTTATTGTTCCAGATACTATAACTCTTCCAAACGATAGCCTACAAATGTATGATTTGTCGCATTTGAATAAAGTGGGGGCAAGACATGTTTCATTGGAAGTTGCCAAAGCGATGCAGCAAGATACGGTTTGCAATCGGTTCTTTTTTGTGGAGTTAAAATAAGGTAGATGCTTTCTGAAATAATATGCATTTGCTAATTCAGCTTCCTTCTTTTTATTTCGCTCCAAGTCTGCAACACCACTGAAATGATAATCAGTGCAATGCCGATGCAGAATGAATAATTCAACTCTTTGTATTCGCTGAAAATGAACATTGAAAGGATGATGCTATAGACAGGCTCCAAGTTATAGGTAAGGTTGACGGTGAAAGCTGGAATCTTTTGTAGCACAATGATTTGCAGCAAACATAGTCCTATGGTGCAAATCACGACCATGAAGGCGAGGTAAGGATAGTCCATTCCGACGGGATAGAGCCTCCCGACAGGGATGAACATATTATATAAAGGAATAAGGCAGGTCAGGCCGATGAGGCCGCCAATCATCTCCCAAAGCAACATGTTTTTGGCTTCGTAATGTTTGCCAACGCGTTGATTGGCGATGGCAAACAAGGCATAGAGCGCTGAGGAAACCACACCCAAGACGATACCCAAACGGTAACGCGAATCGAACTGGAAAATCAGATAGATGCCGAGTATGGTGAGCAGACTGAAGAGGAACTCGCGGCCTGAGAATTTGTGCTTGTTGATGATGGGCTCGAACAAGGCCGTGAAAAACCCTACCAAGGAGAAACATACCACACCGATGCTGACATTGGAGGCCTTGATTGAGGCATAGAAAAACACCCAGTGCATACAAAGCAACATGCCCACACCGCCCATCTGCAAAATGTCCCTGAATTTGTACCGTTGTAGAGACGCATGGCCATTCGTCTTTATGAATCGCAAATACAGGAACATCAACAAAGCGGCAGCAGCCATGCGCCACCAAACCAAAATGGCTGAATCCAAGGTGATGAGTCTTCCCAACACGCCGGTAAAACCCGCGATGAAAACCGAGAGATGGAGCAGGAAATAGTCTTTCTTCATGGTTTTCTGCGTTGGCGTACGGCTTCAAAGGTGACAATGGCGGTGGTGACCGACACGTTGAGCGAGTCGGCGATGCCGTTCATGGGGATAATGATATTCTGGTCGGCAGCCTTTACCCATGCATCGGAAATGCCCGTGGCTTCGGTTCCCATGACGAGGGCAGAGGCCTTACGGAAGTCGGCATCGAGGTAATCGATGGAGGCCTTGAGGTAGGTGCAATAGATGGTGATGCCATTTTTTTTCAGCCAATTGATGCATTCTTCGGTTGAACAGGCATAGACAGGCACGCTGAAGATGCACCCAATGCTGGCCCGGATGGCGTTGGGGTTGAAAAGGTCGGTGGCAGGGTCAGCCACGATGACGGCATCCACGCCTGCAGCATCCGCGGTGCGCATCACGGCACCAAGGTTACCAGGTTTTTCAACAGTCTCTAACACGATGATCAAGGTGTCTTTCTTTGGCTTGAATTCACTGAGGCTCTTGTATTTGGGTATGGCCACGGCCAACAAACCGTCACTACCTTCACGGTAGGCAATCTTGTCAAACACCTCTTCCGTGACGGTCTCGATGAAAGCGGCATTGACCTTGACGGGCTCGCGCAATAATGGCTCACAGACATAGAGTTGCTCAATCTCAAATCCACATGCCTGTGCGCGTTCAATCTCACGTTGTCCCTCTATAAGGATGCGGTTCTGCTCGTGGCGTTCGGCAGCCTTCTGCAATTTGACGAGGTTCTTTATCTTGGGATTTGTCTTGCTTGTAATCATTGCTTTTTTGCTTTCAATTGTGACAATACCAGTCCGATTACGACCACCAAGATACCGATAATCTTGTTCGCCGTCAGGCTTTCGTGGATGATGAAGTAGCTGAAGATGGCTGTGAAGACGGGTATCAGGTTGGAATATACATTGGCTTTGGAGGCTCCCAACTTACTGAAAGCGAATGCCCACAAAGCGTATGCGACTGCGCTGCAAAACACGCCAAGGCAAACCAATGGTACAATGTAACCACCCACATTGGCAAAGTTGGAAGGCTCAAATCGTTCCATGATGATTGTCAAAGGGATGAAATACAACATGCCGATGATGTTTTGCACCCAAGTGATGGTCATGGGCTTATAGAGCTTTGTGAGACGAATGAGTGCGATGGAATAGCCCACGGCCACCAAAACGGCACCACAGAGGAACAGGATGCCTTTGGTTGAGGCAATGAATTCAAGGTCTTTGTTGAGTAGCAATACGATGACACCTATAAAAGAGATGATGAATCCCACAATGTTCATGGGGGTCAACCGCTCTTTGAGGAAAATGCGAGCAGCGATGGGGGTTACCAAAGGAATCATAGCGATGATGCCGGAGCCGATGACCGGAGAGGTGTTTTTCAAGCCGTAACCTTCGAATATGAAGTAGAGGAAAGGCTCAAACATGGCCGCCAAGGCGAAAAGTCCAAGATGTTCCTTCTTGACTTTTTCGTTCAGGTGGAACGTGAAAAGGATCGCCGTGAAGAAGATAGTGGCGACAACGAGACGTAGGAAGATGGTCGCTGTGGGGTTAAGGTTTTGGTAGACTTGTGTCGACCAAACAAAGGATATACCCCAGAAAATCATTGCAATGACGCCAGCGAGATGGACGATGTAGGTTCTGTTTTTCATGCCGCAAAATTACGCTTTTTTGAGATTGTTTTCTAAAAGTGGAATATTTCGGCAAGGTTTTTGTAGTTTTGCAGCGCAAATGAGAGTAATATTTAATTAAATAATCAAAATCTTACAAAAATGAAAAAGCTTGGTATTATTTGCATGACAATTTTGGCCGTTTCTTTCTTGGCTTCTTGTACAAAGGTCGGCCCGATGGGCCCTCAAGGCCCCCAAGGTCCCCAAGGTCCTGCCGGTAACGATGGTAACGCCAATGTGGCTTCTTCTACCCTTACCGTCCGCTCGAGCGACTGGCAATGGGTGAACGGCTGCCAATGGATGGTGGAAATCGACTATCCCGCTATCACCAACAATGTGTACAACTATGGTGCAGTCCTCGTCTATATGGATGTGGACGGTGCATGGTCACAAGTGCCGCTGACTTATTATTATCAAGACGTGAATCAGGACGGTGAAACCATCAATTGCGAAGCATCCATCGAGGTGGCGACTTTGAGCAACGGTGGCGTGCGCCTCTTCTGGACGGAAAGCGACTTCTACGATGGCATGCGCCCGCTTACGAAGGATTTCAAGATTGTGGCCATCGAAGCCACGGTTTACAGCCATCACCCCGAGGTCGACTACAGCAACTACGAAGCTGTGAAGGCCGCCTTCCAGTTAGCTGACTAATAACGAATTAAGAGAAAAATGAAAGACTCGTCTTTGGGGCGGGTCTTTTTTTTGTATTCTCCTCCTTGTACAATAGAAAATTTCCCTATTTTTGCATTGTCAAACGCTGAAAATGCGCTTGGCGGACATATTGACAAGGCGTTGTACTAACGCTTTATCTGCGGCATTCCGAATCTGGTAAATTCTAATCAACCGCACGGTAAGGCAATGGTCGATGCTCATTTGTGGTAGATGATACGTTCAACTTGTGTGAGCCTATTCATTTTTGACATGAATAGTTACAAAGGTGAAATTGTATAATCTATAGCGTAGGCTTTCGGTATTGCTTATCCTCGGTTGATGGGCATACCAGAGCCTTGGAATGCGGGATAATGCAATAGAACAGATACCCGCGCTTTTTCATTATGTTTTCAGGCATATTTATAATTACAGTCGGCAAAGGGTGTCTGTCGGCAAAACGTAAAACACAATCCTATATGGAAAAACGTAAAAACAGTTTTGGATGGCATCAAAAGCGTATGCAAAGGGGAAAAGTGGTGGCTTTTTCTCTACTGATGCTGGCAGCCTTATCGGCACCATTGGGAGCTTCGGCCCAAGAAGGCTTATTCCAACGCGGTGTTACTGATGAGGCCTATTATGGCTATGGAGGCACGAACGGTAAGACAGACCTTCTCGGCCATCGCAGCATGGGTGCCACGGGCACCATTGACAACCAAATCTTCGGCCAACCCGTACCGATAGGCAGCGGAGTGATTATCCTACTTGCGGCAGGCGCAGGCTACGCGGCCTTAAAGAGAAAGGAGGACGAGCAATGAAAAAGTTAGGAATGTTCACGTTAGCCTTCGCTTTGGTGCTTGGTCTGACGCAATGCAAGAAGGAAAACACAACCGCTTCAAACGGCGATGGTGCGAAGGTGCCCATCACGCTTAACGTGAGCAGTGGCAACCGCGTGGCTGTCGAAACCGAAACGGGTGTAGTTACCTTTGAGAATGACGATGTCATCTATGTGGCCAGCAACGGTGTTTGCGTTGGCACGCTGAGTTACGACGGCACCCAATTCGCGGGTGAAGTGACAGAACCAACCGAAGGGCAGAAACTCCAATTCTACTTTCTCGGTAACAAGACCCCTGAGTTCAATGCTGACAATACGGGTTGCTCCGTTGTCATCAGCGACCAGACTGAGTATCTGCCCGTGATTTCATACGCGCCTTCAAGGGAGAACTACCAAGTAGGATTAACGGCCTACAACGCTACTTTGCTGAACAAGTGCGCCTTAGTTAAATTCGATGTGACCACGGCTTCCGAAGCCGCCACCTGCATCAAAGGCATGAACAACAAAGTGACGGTGAGCTTTGCCGACAACAGTTTTGAGTACAGCCAAGACGGCGAAGGCATGATTATCATGCCTGCTGGAAACGGCGAGAAATGGGCGATTCTGTTGCCACAGGAAGAGGTGACCGATGCCGAAGCCGTTTCCAATGACGGTGGCTACACAGGCACGTGTGGTTCCATTCCGGCCATCGCCGATAATGATTACCTGACGGAAGGCATTGCTGTGTCCATTGAAACTCCCAATGGCCCGCAAGGCATCATTAACGGTGCTTTCACCATTAATGCAAACGGCGACCAAGTCTACTTCTCGCAAGGCAACCTGCAATACATTGGTAGTGCGGCCGCTCCTTATTGGAAGTTCGCCGACCATCAATGGGATTATCTTGGTACGACAACAGGCCAAAACAGCAGTGATGAGAATGTTGACCGCGACCTCTTCGGTTATGGAACGAGCGGCTACAATCATGGTGCCAACTGCTATCAACCTTGGAGCACCAGCACCAATTGGATTGACTACTTACCCTATGGTGATTGGTTCTACGACTTGTATGACCAGACGGGCCAGGCCGACTGGGGTTACAACGCCATTGCAAACGGTGGCAACACAGAGAACAATGGCTGGCGCACCTTGACGGATGACGAATTCGGTTATATCATTAGTGGGCGCAACACCACCAGTGGCATCCGCTGGGCCAAGGGTATTGTAAATGGTGTGAATGGCTTCATCCTCTTGCCAGACAACTGGACGGCAAGCATCTACGCGCTGAACAATACGAACGGTGGCAACTACGGCAGCAACACCATCACCGCCGAGGACTGGGCGAACACCCTTGAGGCCAACGGTGCAGTCTTCCTGCCTGCAGCTGGCCATCGGAATGGGACTAATGTCAGCTATTATAGTAGTAATGGCTATTACTGGTGTGCCAGACAAACGGTCGCTTATAGTTTTATTCAGGGAGGTGATTTTTTTCATGCGAGTAACCCCTTACACTACGGTTATTCTGTGCGCCTGGTAAGAAACATCCAATAAGAAAATGAAACAGAAGAGAAACTGTTTTGAGAATTATGGAATTGCCAATAATAATCGAAGACATTAAACTTTGGGGTATTTTTATAAAACTCAAAACAGTTTCTTTTTAAAAACTGAAATGCAATGAAAGAAAACGAGAACTTTATCAAGTTCAGTGAAGACATTGCGGGCAACAAGAAGACGGTATTGTTTGTGGGTGCTGGAGTAAACTACTCCAAACATAACCCCATGACGTGGCCTTACCTGCTGAAACACCTGACGGATCATGCCTTGGTGACCATGAACGCCACCGACGAGGAACGCCAGATTGTGAAACAGGCTTTTCTCGGCAACCCGAACAACGAGACCGTCGAGAGCCTGAAACTGCTGCGGAAAGCCGACCAGTTGTTTCCCGTTGAGGTGAAGGCTTCTATCGTCAAGCAGTTGTTGGGCGATGCCTACATTCCTTTCTTGAAGGAATTCCTTTATGGAATTGATGCGCATGACAAAAAAGACACTCATCAAAGGCTTCGGGAAGGATGCCAACAATACATGGAAGGTAAGGATACGGAGGAAACACCCTTTCGTTCCCTAATTTCACTCGCCGACTTCATTCTGCATCACGAGAACATCAAGGCGGTGGTCACCTACAACTACGACGACTTCCTGACTTGTGCCATCAATCAGCTGATGAGCGACACCAACTTCAAGCCACAAGGCAAGCGCAAGGCAATCAATCCTTTGGATATATACAGCGGTTGGCGCGACGCTCCAATCAAGGATGATGACTTCCTGATTTACCACATTCACGGCATGGCGCCGCCTGACAACAAGATAACGCCCCATTGCAGCAATCAGATCGTGCTCTCGTTAGAGGAATTCTATGATGTGGCCAAGAATGTCTATTCGTGGCAATCGGCAGTGCAAATCTATTTCCTGACGCACTACACTTGCGCTTTCATTGGCGCTTCTTTGTCCGACATGACCATGCAACGCGTATTGCACTACGCCAATTTGAATCAAAGCGGAGAAAATGTCTATTACTTGTCGGCAAAGCTTCCTTATGACAACGAATCGGAGGAAGTGCTCGAAAAATTGAAAAATTCGTATTTCGGACTTCTGGGCCTGAAAGTGGTCTATGATAAGGATGGATACGGAAAACTCTATGAAAGACTCAATTCTATCAAATAAACAATATAACAACCAATAAAACAATAAATCATTATGTGTGAAATAATTAAGACAGGCATTGAAGGATTGGATGCCATATTGAACGGCGGAATTATTTATGAAGACAGCGTGGTCGTCATCATAAGAGGCAGGCGAGGCGTTTTCAAGACCATCTTGGGCATGCAGGCCATGCTGGGCATACAGAAGAGTTCTGAGGAAAACCATCCTCAAAGCGAATTTCCTATTCGGTTTTATTCATTGAACAAGAGCGACATCACGCTGAAAAGAATGCTTTACGGTATGGTCGTTTCGCGCGAAGTGGAGAATATCAAGAAGGGCAGGAAGAATAATCTGAGGTCATACCTGAAGGGAGTTGGCGGTGGCTACGCAGCCTTCGAGGAGGACATCCGCCAGCAGATGCTGGTTTTCGATTCCAACACCGACCGCTTCCTTCGTGGGGAAGAGAATTCCCAAATCACCATAGATTATGACAAGTTCAAAAAACTCAAGCTGGAAATGAAAGGCTGTGGAGTCACTAATTCTGGTTCGGATTATCTTCAGCCGAGTTTGGTTGATTTTGCGGAGAAGATGCAAGACATTGAGAACTTGCCCAAGGCGGAAGCGGGCGGCGAGCCACCTCATGCCTGCATCGTGCTTGACGGAATTTCACGCATGACGGATGAAGAATTGGAAAGACTGCCAATGGAAACATTGAAACAAGTGTTGCGCCAAAGGGCTAAAGTCAGCATCCTGATTATGAACGACCGCAAGCCTCTTCGTAATCTGGATGCCGACATCATCATCGACATGCGACAGAATTACGATACCGTCCACAACTATACCTTTCACGAACTAAACATAGTCAAGAATGTGAAAGGCCAGTTCGCCTTTGGTTGGCAGAAATACAAGTCTATGAATGGCCTGCTGTATGTTTATCCAAGCATCCACAGATTGTTGTCGCAGCAATATTCAGTGGACAACACCTTTGTCCAAGCCATCAGCACCGACGGGCGTTATGCGCAGCCCTTTGCCGACATGTCCAATGATAGGGTGCCGCCTTTCAGTTTGGGCGAAGGTCCCGTTACGCCTGATTTTCCAGACAGAAAAATCTCGGAAAACGAGAGAAGAGACATACCTTCTGAGGAGAAATACATTCTGCCTAAATTGATAACTCCTCACAAAGTAGAGAAAGGCCGTGTTACTACCATCATCGGCAACCATAACACTTTCAAGCGTTTCCTTGCCTCAATCACCATCTTGAACTCAATTATGGAAGAGCATGAGGTGCTTGTGCTGCTGCTCAACGAGAGACGGCGCGGAATGATGGACTTGATTGACAAAATCCGGAGGGACGCAGGCATCAATCCCGAGGACGCTGCTGAGGCTTACCAACATCTTTTCTTTTGGGAAGTGCGTATGGGGTGCATTTCGCCCGAAGAGTTGATTTCATTTGTCTTGGAATACATTCAAATGCGAAAGGCAAAATGCCCCAAGAAGCGCATTGATGTTTTCTTCATCGACATTGCGACGGTTGAGCAATGCTTCCCGATGATTAACAGCGAGTCCTTGTTCATCCCGACACTGTCAACGCTTTGCCGCGAGCGGAAAGTCGACTTGTATTTTGTCTGCAACAAACATTTTTCGAGAAGAAGCACGGTCTGCACCGTATCCGACACGCTGATTTGCACAGAAAGAAACAATGATAAAGATTTGAAAAATAAAGAAATAGCAGTAATTGAAGATGCGAAAAAAGTGGCGAAGAAAGGGACAAAGAAAGAAGATGATGAGGTAGTAGAGGAAGTGACTGAGAAAAAAGAAGAAACAACGAGCAAAGAAGTGCCTCATTTGACCTTGTATTTAGAAAAGAACGATTTCGGCCCTCGCTTCAACTGTCGCATTTTCAAGATGGAAGCATACAATCTGTTTGTTCCCGAATTAGGGAATGCAATGCGGTTCAATGTCCGCAGAAACGACAACGGCATGGTCGATTTTGAGGTGAAAACGACAGAGATTTCCACAATGAAGGATTATTGGCGCGATGGGATGAATGTGGTTCTTATGTAAGAATACATACATGTATTATGTCCTGCTTGAGACGTAGCGCGCTACGTCTCTACATTTTTTTTATTGCATGGCCAACGAAAACCACATGAACCCGACATATCCCAGCGTCAGCAAGGCCCCTTCCCAACGGGAGATTTTGCGTCCTTTGCCTGTGAAGACAAACATCAGCATGAAGATATTGGCGGCAAAAAGGATCATCAGTTGTTTGTTCATCATCGGCTCGAAGGGTAGTGGCGTGATGATGGAACTGACCCCTAATACCATGAAAATGTTCAAGATATTGGAACCCAATACGTTGCCAATGGCAATGCCAGAGTTCTTTTTCAGTGCCGCAACGATAGAAGTGATGAGCTCGGGAAGGGAAGTGGCTGTAGCCACCACGGTAAGGCCGATGGTGCTCTCGCTCATGCCCCAGTTTTTGGCCAAGATTTGTGCGTTTCTTGACACAAGTTCTCCACCAATATAGAGTCCAATAATGCCTGCAATCAAGGCTATTATGGTCTTGCCCCATGGCATGGCTTCTTGTACGTCCTCTGTCTCTTCTTTCGGGTCGTTTTTCAGCATGGTCAGCAGCAGATAAGCGAAACCCATCAACAGGAGGACGATGCCTTCAATCCAGTTGATGGTGCGTGACTGTCCCGTGAACATATAGTTGGCCATCAAGGTGATGGCGAGCGTGGCGACAAAACCAGCGGGTATGTCGCGGCGAATGGAGACACGGCTTACGTCGATGGGCCAGATGAGTGCGCTCACGCCTAAAATGAGTAGGATGTTCATTGTGTTGCTTCCGATGATGTTCCCGATGGCCAACCCCGGACTGCCTTTGGCGCACGAAAACACATTGACAATCATCTCAGGCAAAGAGGTTCCGAAGGCCACGATGGTCAGGCCGATGATGAGCGGCGACAACTTGGCACGGATGCCCACGCTGGTGGCCCCATTGACAAGCCAATTCGCACCTAAAATCAGGGCGACGAAGCCGACAATCAATAATAATAAAGGTATTAAGGATGCCATCTTTATACATTATAATTCCGTGCTCCGAAAATCTTGCTCCCTACACGAACCAAAGTCGCACCTTCCTCCACGGCGATCGGATAATCATCCGACATACCCATCGAAATCTCTTTAAACTGCTGCTGGTCGGCAAAATATTCTTTTTTAAGGGTGTCAAATATCTCTTTCAGATGCTTGAATTCCTTGCGGACTTCGGCCATGTCATCAGTGAAAGTGGCCATGCCCATCACACCACAAATGCGTACATTTTGCATCTGCTTGAATGTGTCTGAATCAAGCAATTGACGTGCTTCTTCGAGATCAAGGCCGAATTTAGTCTCTTCCATCGCGATGTGGAATTGCAGCAGGCAGTCTACAACGCGACCGTGCTTGGCAGCTTCCTTGTTGACGGCTTCCAAGAGGTTGGCCGAGTCGACGCTGTGGATGAGCTTGACGAAGGGGATGATGTATTTGATTTTGTTGGTCTGCAAATGGCCGATGAAATGCCATTGGATGTCTTGCGGCAGCACCTCATGCTTGTCGCGCATTTCAAGAGCATGGTTTTCGCCAAAGATGCGTTGGCCTGCCTCGTAGGCTTCCTGCAAGTCGCTGACGGGCTTGGTCTTACTGACAGCCACCAAAGTCACCGATTCGGGCAATGTGGCCCTGATTTTTTCCAAGTTTTCTTTGATCATGATTCAATCGTTTTGATGGTGCAAAAATACGCAATCCTAACAATTCAACAATTAAACATTTAAACAATTCAACAATAATTCCTATCTTTGCACCCAAATTTTTGAGAATTATGTTTGAAGGTTTAAGCGAAAAACTAGAACGTTCGTTCAAAGTCCTTAAAGGACAGGCGTATATCACCGAGGTGAATATTGCCGATACCATGAAGGAAATCCGTCGCGCTCTCTTGGATGCCGACGTCAGCTATAAGATTGCCAAAGATGTCACCAACAATATCAAGGAGAAGGCTTTGGGTCAGGAAATTCTCACTTCGGTGAAGCCGGGCGAGATGATGGTCAAGATTGTGCATGACGAACTGGCCGAACTGATGGGTGGCGATGCCGTCGACATCAACCTGAAAGGTCAGCCGAGCATCATCCTGATCGCTGGTCTGCAAGGTTCTGGTAAGACCACTTTCTCAGCCAAGTTAGCTTCCTATCTGAAGCGCAAACGCAGCAAGCAAGTGCTGTTGGTAGCTGGTGATGTGTATCGTCCCGCCGCCATCGAGCAGTTGAAGGTGCTGGGTCAACAGGTCGAGGTTGAGGTGTATAGCGAAGAAGGCAACAAAAACCCCGTACAGATTGCACAAAACGCCATCAATCATGCGCGCAGTCAAGGCAAGAACGTGGTCATCATCGATACCGCTGGTCGTCTGGCCGTTGACGAGGAGATGATGAACGAAATTGCCAACATCAAGGAAAAGGTTCATCCGCACGAGACCTTGTTTGTGGTGGATGCCATGACGGGTCAGGATGCCGTGAACACGGCCAAGGCCTTCAACGACCGCTTGGACTTCGACGGCGTGGTGCTGACCAAATTGGACGGCGACACTCGTGGCGGTGCGGCCCTCACCATCCGCACGGTGGTGGAGAAGCCCATCAAGTTCGTCGGTATCGGCGAGAAGATGGACGCTTTGGATGTTTTCCACCCCAAGCGCATGGCCGACCGTATCCTCGGCATGGGCGACATCGTTTCCCTTGTGGAACGTGCCCAAGAGCAGTTCGACGAGGAAGAAGCCCGCAAGTTGCAGAAGAAACTGGCCAAGAACGAGTTCAACTATAACGATTTCCTGAAGCAAATCCAGCAAATCAAGAAGATGGGTAATCTGAAGGATTTGGCTAGCATGATTCCTGGTATGGACAAAGCCATGAAGGGTGAGGAAATCGACGATGATGCCTTCAAGAGCATCGAGGCCATTATCTATTCGATGACACCTCAGGAACGCGAGAACCCGAAACTGCTCAACGGTACGCGCCGCAAACGTATCGCCGATGGCAGCGGCACAAGCATTGTGGAAGTCAATCGCCTCGTGAAGCAATTCGAGGAGACCTCAAAAATGATGCGCATGATGACCACAGGCGGTGGCAAGAAGCTGATGCGCATGGCTAACAATATTAAACGCAGATAAGGTTGTAGGCTGTCACATTGTGAGAGCCACAATTATAGCTAAATAATATCATTATGGATAACAAGATTATAGACGGCAAACTCATTGCTGAACAAATCAAAAAGGAAATCGCCGCTGAAGTGGCGGATATGATTGACCATGGCATCAAAGCCCCGCATTTGGCGGCGGTCATCGTAGGCGACGACGGTGCCAGCAAGACTTATGTGGCCTCAAAAGAGAAAGCCTGCCAATCGGTGGGCATGACCTCTTCGGTGTATCGTCTTCCCGTGACTACCACAGAGAAGGAAATGCTCGAGATGGTCGAGTTCTTGAACAACGACCCCGACATTGATGGCTATATCATCCAACTGCCTTTGCCTAAGCAGATTGACGAGGATAAGGTCATCAATGCCATCAAGCCTTCGAAGGATGTGGATGGCTTTACGAGCATCAATGCAGGCAATATGCAATTGGGGCATCCATGCTTTATTCCGGCAACGCCCAATGGTATTATGGAACTTATCAAACGCTCTGGTATTGAAACCGTTGGTAAGAATGTGGTGGTCTTAGGCCGTTCCAACATTGTAGGTACTCCTATGGCTATCCTCATGTCGCGCAAAGGCATCGACTCAACGGTTACATTGTGCCACAGCCGCACAAAGAACCTACCCGAGATCTGCCGGAACGCCGATATCCTTGTGGCTGCCATTGGCAAGCAAGGCTTTGTTACTGCAGATATGGTGAAACCTGGTGCTGTGGTCATTGACGTGGGCATCCACCGCATCGAAGATCCGACCAGTCCCAAAGGTTACAAGATTTTGGGTGATGTGGACTATGAAGAGGTTTACAAAGTGGCCTCCAAGATTACTCCTGTTCCAGGTGGCGTAGGTCCGATGACCATTGTCTCATTGCTGCAAAACACCTTGAAGGCAGCCAAAGGCGAGGTCTATCCGAAATGATGACGCTTTAATCAAAACTAGGCGAAACTGCTGACTTTTCGGCGGTTTCGCCTTTGTTTTTTGCGTATTTCAAGGCAATTGTCTATTTTTGTCCCCAAATTCTTCAATATGAAAAGAGTTGTTTTAGCTGTATTGCTGTTTTTGTCGCTTGCTCCGTTAGCTTGGGCTCAGAGAGAAGGAAGCAATGGGTTCTCGCCTTTGTTCAATCCTGAGTTCAAATCGGAACTGCCCGAAGAAGTAAAGGAAACTTCGGGGCTCTTTTTCCACAACGGTCACCTTTGGACGCACAACGACAGCGGTGGCAAACCGATTCTGTATGCCTTAGACACAATGACGTTTGAAGTGGTGCAGAAAGTCACGCTTTCCAATGTGAAAAACAATGACTGGGAGGATGTCTGCACGGATGGAAAGATTGTTTATGTTGGTGATTTCGGCAACAACAAAGGCAATCGTAAGAACTTGAGAATCTATTGTTTCCCACTGTCTTCCATCCCCGATGAAGGCAACGCCAACATCAAGGTGGATTCCATCTGTTTCTCTTTTGGTGACCAAACCGATTTCACGAAACGCAAGGTGCACGACTTTGACTGTGAGGCCTTTTTTGCTACGGAAGAATGCCTTTATCTGCTTAGCAAAGGTTGGGAAACAGGTACCACGCGACTTTATCGGCTTCCCAAAACACCGGGCAAATATGTGGCAGAAGTGGTGAATGGCTTCGACTCACAAGGCTTGATTACTGGGGCGGACTACGACAGGGAGAACCACATTTTAGTTATCATCGGTTACGTGAAATCCATCTGGAAACCATTCATGTATATCATTTTCGACTTCGACGAGGCTGGAGTGAAGCTCTCGAACCGTCGTTTTGAGATGCCGCAATGGGCGGGTATGCAGACTGAAGGCATCTGCTTCTTCGATGAGGGTAGATGCTACGTTACGGCAGAGACCTCTCCAACCATTACCGCGAGAGTGTTTGAGGTAGATTTTAGGAGATGGATTGATAAGGAACTGAAAAACAAAAAGAAATGAAACGTATTGCGGTTATAGTATTCCTAATGGTGTTGGTTTCTGCTGTATTTGCCCAGCATCCCAAAAAGGCTGTGAAAGCCTACGAGGCAGCAGAAGAGGCTTTTATGATGCGAGACTATGGCAAGGCGCATCAACATTTGCTGAAAGCTGTGGTGACCGATCCCAATTATGCCGAGGCTTGGCTTTTAGAGGGGGAAGTCGGGATGGAGACAAAAGATTATGACTTGGCTTTATTAGGTTACGAAACTGCTTTGGCATGCGACTCGATGTTGTTTCCTCCTGCCGCCATTACCTTGGCACGCCTTTATGATGCTCGTGGCAGTTACAAGCACGAGATGGTCTTATTGCGATGGTATTTATCGAAGCGCTTAGGCAATGACGCCAATGATGCCACAGCCAATGAGTTGCTTGAAAAAGCTTCATTTAGAGATTGGGCAATGAGTCATCCCGTGGCTTTTGAACCTGAAAATCTGGGAGTCGCTGTCAATACAATCAATGACGAATATGTGAATATGCTTTCGTTTGATGGTTCTCAACTGCTTTTCACACGCAAGATGCCGTCTGATAACGGCTATCAGAAAGAGTCGTTATTTGTTTCCTATTTTGAAGACGGTGCTTGGCTGGAACCTCGACTGCTTACTTTTGCCGATTTTCCTGAGGATGTTGACCCAGGTGCGGCTTTCATCTCAGCCGATGGCAAGAAACTCTATCTGACGGGTTGCAGCTGGAAACGCGACAGCAGCTGCGACATTTATATTTCGGAATGGAAAGAGGGTCAGTGGTCGATGCCAAGGCGACTTTCCGAAAATATCAACACGGGAAGTTGGGAATCGCAGCCTTGCGTGAGCAGCGATGGCAAGGAACTCTTTTTTGTTTCGCGCCGCTCGGGTAACGCCGATATCTTTCGTAGTATTCGCAATGCCGATGGCACTTGGGGAGAACCCCAGAATTTAGGCGAACCCATCAACACGAAAGGCACGGAGATGGCGCCTTTTCTGCATCCTGATGGACACACGCTCTATTTCTCCTCTGATACGCACCTCGGTATGGGCGGTTTTGATTTGTTCATGAGCCGTAGGGGAGAGGATGGGAAGTGGCAAGAACCCGTCAACTTGGGTTTCCCCATCAACACTCAAGGCGACGAAATCAACTTTTTTGTGGCGGCTGACGGCAAAACGGCTTTTATATCCTCGCAACGCGAAGGCGGCAAAGGCGGCTACGACATCTACACCTTTGAACTGCCCGAGATAATCCGCTCTGATTCTGCCAATTACCTCTCTACGGTGGATGTGACGGAATTGTCGGTTGGGGATGCTGTGGTTTTGCAAAACATTCATTTTGAATATAATAGTGCGGACCTTACAGCAGATTCGCAATCGGGTATTGAGATGTTGACGGAGTTCCTGAAGCGTAATCCCGGCTTGAAAGTGGAACTGGCGGGCCACACCGACAATGTAGGCAGTGAAAGTTACAACCAGAAACTCTCTGCCGACCGCGCCGAAGTGGTTCGCAATGCCTTGATTGCCAATGGTATTGATTCCGACCGCTTGACTGCAAGAGGCTATGGTGCATCGAAGCCCTTGAAGGCCAACGACAGCGAAGAGCACCGCGCCTTGAATCGTAGAACAGAAATGATTATAATTAACTGATAATGAAAAAATTACTATTACTATTTGCTATGGCAGCACTCATGTCGGCATGCGTGAAACAACCTGAACCGCCCAAACAAATCCGATTCTCCATTTTGGGCGACAGTTATTCAACTTTCGAGGGTTATGTCCACCCTGAAACCAACGATGTTTATCCATTCGATTCCATTGGCGTAACGAATGTAGAACAGATGTGGTGGCATAAGGTGGCCGTTGAAAAAGGCTGGATATTGGATGTAAATAATTCATTTTCAGGGTCTTTGGTGTGTAATTATAACTATGCGTATTACTATGGCCCACATTCGTTCCTCCATCGCATGGATAACCTTGGCCAACCTGACGTGATTTTCATTTTCGGGGCTACCAACGATGCTTGCGCCCATGATGGTGACAATGTGCCAGTTGTACTGCTTGGCAATGATGTTTTTTCAGATTGGACTGAAGATCAACTTTGCACTTTCCGTCCGGCTTTGTCCTATCTCTTTGAAAATCTGCAACAAAGGTATCCCAATGCTGAGTTGTATTTCCTTCTCGACATGAACCTCGGTTCCAATGGCATTGATGCGGACAGACGTGATGCTTTCATCGGATCAATTCATCGCATCGCGAACCATTACAATGTGAAATGTATTGATTTAGAGGGGATTAAAAAGAGTTATTGGCATCCCAATGCCGAAGGGCATGGGATTATTGCCGAACAAGTGCTGGATTTCCTTGAGACTGAGGCGATTTAATGCCTGAACCGATAGCGCACGGTCAATTCCTCGTCGCTTGGGGTGGGCACATCCCAATAAGGTTTTTTCTCGGATGCAGAGCCTGTAGAAGCCTCGGTTTCTGAGCCTGTCGAAGAGCCGTTTTCTTCATTTTCCTCGTCCTCATCCCAATGGTAGACCTCTTTTTGCGGTCCTTCCTTGCGCAGGAAAAAGGCCAACAATACGCCAATGATGGCGCCGCTGAGGTGGCCTTCCCATGAAATGTTTTGCGGGATGGCCAATGAGGGAATCATGCCCCAGATGAAGCTTCCGTATAGGAACACCATGATGAGCGCGATGACAATGAGCATTCTATTGCCTCTGATGAAACCGCTTGTGATGAGAAAGAGATTCAATCCATAGACGAGCGCGCTGGCTCCAATGTGTGTGGATTCAGGGTCTCCTATGCACCATGTAATCAATCCGCTGGCTAAGTAAGTGATGAGCAACACACGGTTGGCAAGGGTAGGGTAGCAGTAATATAAGGCTGTGCCGAGTACGAGGATGGGCATCGAGTTCGAAAGCAAATGCTCCCAACTGCCATGCAGGAAAGGCAAGGTGAAGATGCCAATGAGACCTTTTGCCGAATGTGGCGTAATTCCCCAACGACTTAGGCTGAGGCCAAACGACACTTCTATGATTTTCACCAACCACATCAATACCACGATGAGAAGTGGGATGATAAGGCTGCCTAAAAACTTCTTTCGCTCTTGTTTATCTTCCATGCCGAGGTGCTTATCAAGAATTGTTCCGCTGCAAAGGTCGGAAATTTTGGCAGAACACCTACCATTCCCAATACAAAAATCCCGCTCACGAACAGTGAACGGGATTGTCTTCTCAAATTCTATAAAACCTTGATAAAAGAGAATTTGATAGAAAAACTTGACGATTAAGGAAGGAACGGCATCTTCACGACAACAGCCTTGATGAGCTTGTTGCGAATCTTGATGAAGATTTCAGTGTCTTTCTTGCTGAAAGCCTTCTTCACCAAGGCGGTGCCGATGTTCTTGCCAGTCGAGGGTGACGGGCTGCCCGAGCGTACCATACCGATGCAGTTGCCCTCGGCATCGCACACTTCATAACCGTTACGCGGAATGCCACGGTCAATCATTTCGAAGCCGACGATCTTTTGGTTCACGCCATTGGCTTTCTGAGCAGCGAAGATTTCGCGGTTGAGGAAGTCGTTGCCGTCGACGAACTTGGTAATCCAACCCAAACCAGCCTCGATGGGGCTGATGGTGTCGTCGATTTCGTGACCATAGAGGCAGAAACCCTTCTCGAGACGGAGGGTGTCGCGGCAGCCTAAGCCTGCGGGCATGATGCCGAACTCCTTGCCAGCCTCAAACACGGCGTCCCAAACTTGCTTGGCATAAGCGACGGGGATGTAGATCTCGCAGCCACCCGAGCCTGTGTAACCTGTAGTCGAGAAGATGATGTTGTCGACGCCAGCGAAGTTGATGATCTGGAAGGTGTAGTATTCCATGTCAACCACGTTGGCCTTGGTGAGTTTTTGCATGGCTTTCAGGGCGTTGGGGCCTTGCACGGCCAGTTGTGCCCATTCTTCGCTCTCGTTCTTGAAGTCTTCGCCAAGGGTCATGCCAAACTTTTCAGCGATTTGACTCATCCAAGCCCAGTCCTTATCAATGTTGGCGGCGTTGGGCACCATGAAGTAATGGTCGTCGGCGATGCGGTAAACAAGCATGTCGTCAACGATGCCACCCTTGCCATTGGGCAGGCAGGTGTATTGCACCTTGCCGTCGTTCAAAGCGGCCACGTCGTTGACAGTGCAGTATTGCATAAACTGTTTAGCCATAGGTCCTTTGGCGCGGAACTCACCCATGTGCGACACGTCGAACACGCCGACGTTGTTACGGACGTTGTTGTGTTCTTCGACGAGGCCGGTGTATTGAATCGGCATGTCATAACCTGCAAACTCAGCCATCTTGGCACCTAAGTCGTGATGAATCTGATTGTAAGGGGTCTTCTTTAATTCGATGTTCTCCATTTGTGTTTTGTGTATTTGTTGATTAAAGATTTAAAAATTCAAAATCCAAAATATCTCATTTATCTCCTTGTGTCATGCAGTCCTTTTTTGAAGTAGGGACCGAAAGTCAGTTTTGTGTACTTGAGGTCATACACTGTGACTTCGCGCGGAGTCTCGCTGTTGACTTGGCGTTTCAGTGTGCAGCCGTTGGCGGGGTCAACCCAATATTGAGTCACTCCATCCTCATTGTCGACGAAAAAGTGCCAACAGTTCACGTCAAGCACCCGCTCCATGCCGACATAATACTTGGATAGGTTGCTCTTGTCAACCTCATTGTCGAAGGAGTCAAGCGGGAAGAAACTCTTGCCGAGAGGTTCAAACTCCCACTTGACATCATCGGTCCAACCTTGGGCTTCGGGTCGGTAATACCAGTTCTCGCCATCTTTGATGTCCCAGAAGCGGTCGATTTCTCGTCCGTCGTTGTAGGCTTCCTTGTTGCCAATTTTGACGAAGGTTTCGCGACAGTCGCTGACGGGGTTGGTGACTGTGATGAAGAAGTTGTCCGCAGGAGGATTGAAACTGAAGGTGGCAGTGAAAGGCTGTGTTTCAGGTTTTTCGGGGATGACAACCACTGGAGTTTCGACTTTAGGCCCTTTTATGATAATCACAGCTTGTGATTGGGCCTCGCCGAAAATGGCAGTGATGACAGGCGTGCCTTCGCCTTTGGCAATAACTTGAATTTCATTACCTAATCCAATAACTTGATAATCAATAAACTTTGAATCCATGACATCATATTGGATTTTGCCTGGTTTCTCAAAGGATTTCCAAACAATGGTGTCGCCCACGTTCATTTCAAATTTGGTCACTTTTGTTTCCTGCGCGATAGCTATGATTCCAAGACAAACGCAGAATAATGTGAAAAGTAGTTTCTTCATGATGATATGATTTTGTCGTTGTGTTTTAGGCCTCAAAAATAGATAAAAAACAAATATGAAGAGGTGGCAGGACTATTATTTTTTGCATTTTGGGCATCGTCCGTTGATAATGAAGCTGGCGCTTTGCATTTCGTAGCCATCTGGAAGATGCATTTTTGGGATAGGGAGGTCTTCGAGGCAAAGGGTGGCGCCGCAGCTTTCGCAGTGGAAATGTACATGCATGTCGTTGTTGATGGCATGGTCGTGGCTGTGACAGAGTTCATAGCGAGTGCCTTCGCTGTCTTCAAGAACATGGACGAGGTGTTGCTCTTTGAAAACTGTCAAGGTGCGGAAGATACTCGACTTGTCGATGCTGCCAATGTGGTCATCGAGCTCGCCCATCGTGAGGGGACGGCATGCTTCAGCCAAGGTCTTTGCCACGATAATGCGGTTAGCTGTGGGGCGGATGCCGTGCTGTTGCATTAATATAATAAGGTGCTGCTCTTTTTCCATTGGGTTGCAAAGATAGGACTTTTTTCGATACATATTCGCATGTTTGTTTTTCTGTTTTTTTTAACTTTTTTGTATCATTTGGATAATAATTGTATCTTTGTAAGGTAAAAATCTATAGTATTAATATTAAATTAGTTAAAAATGAAGTATTTACAAAAAATTAAAGGGTGGAGTGGAACGTTTCTTCTCCTTCTGATGATGACACTTTTTGCGCCTTGGTTCGCAAATGCGCAAAACAGTTCAGTTGCCACTTCCAATTTTGAGACGGGCAATATTAATGAATTCAACACCATGCAACTCACAGTGAACTCGGGAACTACCGTGAACCAATATGTTCCTGTTTATGCTTATTTTGTTGATTGGAAGCTGATAAGTAGCCAGTTTATCATTCCGGCTACGAGCCTCGTCGACATGGCCAACGGCCAAATTACCAATATGACTTTCCATTCTTCAACTGCATCGGCCAGCTGGGGCAATGCCTCGTTTAAAGTTTATTTGGTAGAAACAAACGAAACCACCTTGTCAACTCTTCAGGATTGGATGGGTATGACTCAGGTGTATGAAGGCAACCTCTCCATCGCCAGCAACGAGATGGCGGTTGTGTTTGACATGCCTTTTTTATACACAGGCGGCAACCTTTTGGTAGGTTTCAATCAGACAACAATAGGTAGTCATGGATCTGAAATCTATTGGTACGGTGTCACAGCTACTGGTGCCTCACTTGGGGGATCTCTAGAAAACGGGACTTTTATCCAACGGAACTTCCTTCCCAAGACTACATTCACCTATATCCCCACAGCCTATCCAAGAGTGAAACCAGTAATAAGCAGCATTACCCCCAATAGCGTCAGTTTCACATGGACAAGCCCCAGCGACAATGTTACTGGTTACCAATACCAATACAAAACCTCAACTGATGCTTGGCCAACCGATTGGACGAGCTTGGATGAAACTTCCACTTCGTTAACAATTAACGGTTTGTATGCTACGACTGACTACGACTTTCGCATTAAAGCCCTCTATGGCGAAAACGAAAGCGTAACGACCGAAATCAGTTTCACGACGGCTTGCGACTATGTTGAATTGCCTATGGAGGATGACCTCGATAGTTATGCGGGAACCACATCAACTGGCGTCAACAATCTTCCTCAATGCTGGAACTACATCAATACAACCACAGAAAACGGATACAAAGGCTATCCCTTGATTTACAATCAGAGTAGTTATTCTCATTCGGGTAATAACCATCTGAGATTCTATTCTTATCGTTATTCTTATTCCCCAAGGGATCAGTATGCCATCTTACCTGTCATGGAGAATGTGAGTGAATTGAGAATCCAGTTTTATGCACGTCGTTATATTTCCTCATATGACGGCATTATTATAGTGGGCGTGATGACAGACCCAACCAATGCTTCCACATTCACCGAAGTGGAAACCATCAATCTTACTTCGGAAGATTACGAGAAGTACATTGTTCCATTCAGTGGTTATAGCGGTAGCGGTGGCTACATTGCCTTCAAGATGTCAGCGCCAAATAGTAGCACAACTTATTATTGTGGTGTTTTGATTGACGACATAATCGTAGAGACAATTCCGAACTGCGACGCGCCAAGCAACTTGGCCATGGTCGAACACAGCAACACTTCCAATTCCGTCGACCTGAGTTGGACTCCGGGCGGTGGAGAAACGGCTTGGAAGATACAGTATAAGAAGGAAACCGAAACGACTTGGACTCCCTTTACTTCCCAAGTGACGACGAATCCCTTCACACTGACAGGTCTCGAACCTAATACCGACTATCAGGTGCGCGTTGCTGCTTACTGCGACAATAATAACCCCAACAGCATTAGTCTCTATAGTGACCCTATCGGTTTCACGACCTTATGTGAAGCCATTTCCGACTTTCCGTGGAGTGAAGATTTCGATAGTTATACTAGCGGTTACTCGACAACTTTCCCCACCAATAACCTGCCCCAATGCTGGAGCTACATCAACACTACCACGAATAACAATTACAAAGGCTGTCCTGCGGTTACCACATACATGAATAACGATTATTACTTGTATTTCGTTTCCTATTATTTAACTGACCCACAAGACCAGTATGCTATCCTGCCACCTATGGAAGACCTTAATGGCAAGAGAATCACATTCACAGCTAGACTTCGCTATAGTAACCGTCCGGATTCAAACATCATTGTGGGTGTGATGACCAATCCTTGGGATGCCAGCACTTTTGTGCCAATTGGCGCCACTGGCAACAACCTTACCATAGACAAAACCAAATTCAAAGTGAAATTCACTAACGTGACGGGCAACTATATCGCCCTAAAGATGGAAGCTGCCACTAATGACAATAAATATGTGATAGTTGATGACATCACTGTGGAGCTTGCCCCTGACTGCGAGGAACCGGATAATTTGGCATTTGTGGAAGCTACTGGACATACCGCCACCTTCAGTTGGACCGATAATGGCGGGTCTGACGCTTGGCAGATTTACGTCGCTACCAACAATACATTACCTGAGGAACTAGTGCCGGAAAATCTGCATGAGGTGACTACCAATCCTGGTACCGTCAGCGGACTGGCTCCTCAGACTTCATATTACGCTTGGGTGCGCGGTAACTGCGGAAACCTTGTCGTGTACGGTGCTTGGTCAGATCCTGTTAGCTTCACAACAGGTGTCGCCTGCCCTCAGCTTATTAGTTTAATGGTTTCGGAGGTTGCAACCACCTCTGCTACAATTAACTGGACATCTGATGGCCAAGAAACAGCTTGGCAGGTTTGTGTGAATAATGATGAAGCGCATCTCGTTGACGTTGTAAACAATACATACACTATCCCGGGACTCACTCCTGCGACCACATACACCGTGAAGGTGCGTGCTAACTGTGGAGGTGAGGATGGTTATAGCGATTGGTCAAACCCGAAATATTTCACCACTGAAATTGCTTGTCCTGAACAGATTGATTTCACGGTTTCAGACATTGCATCTACCTATGCTACACTTAACTGGACATCCTATGGACAGGAAACGGCTTGGCAGATTTGCTTGAACGAGGATGAAGCGCATCTCATTGATGTTACCAACAATTCATACACGTTCACCAATCTCACTCCTGCGACTGAATACACCGTGAAGATGCGTGCCAATTGCGGCATCGTGGATGGTTACAGCGATTGGACCTATGAACAATGGTTTACAACGGATTTCTGTGACCCTGAGAACAAGTGCAACATCAGCTATACTGCAAACGGTTTTACTGGTTGGGATGAGGCGACTATTGCCATCATGGATGATGAAACGGAGATAGCGTGGCTGACAATGAATGAAGGTTCGGGTGAACTCGCCCTTTGCCCAGGCCAGTACAGTATTGTTTGGTATGGGTATTGTGAAGGAGACGGCTCTTTTTCTATCTATGGTTCTGACGGAAACGAGTTGCTTACTGTTACGCAATGTGATGAGTTGTATTATGAACAAGAGTTGGGCTCATTTGAGCATGTCTGCGAAGGCGTATGCTTCCCTCCGAAGAATCTGGATGTATGGGCAAGAGCCACCTCTGCTACGATGACTTGGGACCAAGGAGGTGATGAGGAGCAATGGAAACTATCTTGGTCTGTTGATAATTCATGGACTGAGCCTGAAATCGTTAACGAGACCAACTATGATTTTGACAATCTTACTCCTGGCGCCACTTACAAGGCGCGTGTGAAAGCCGTTTGCGGACTTGATAACGAAAGTGGTTGGAAGGAAATCACTTTCATCACCCCACTTTGCGACGATGCTTGTCGAATCCGTTATGTCTTGGAAGACGAAAGCGATGACGGATGGGATGATAATGCTCATATCAGTGTTGTGCGCAATAGCGATAACAAGGAAGTGGCTCAACTTACGGTTACCGCAAATAACAGTCCATTAACTGGTTATTTGCCTTTGTGCCCTGACGAAACATATAGTTTCATTTGGGTTGCAGGAGGAGAATATGACACAGAATGCTCCTTTACCATCTATGGCTCTGATTGGACGACTATAATTGTTTCTCATGAAGCAGGTGACGAAATTAATGATGGAGAGGTGTTGTGTGGTTCTTATGAGCATACTTGCGAAGGATGCGAGATTTTTGAGATTAGTTACGATACACCTTACATCGAGGATTTCAACAATACATGCTGGAATACTTGGGGCACTAATGATCCTCCTTATTATTATTGTTCTCCGTCATTATGGGGAGGAGCAAATGGTATGGCTAGCGTTTCGCCGGGGTGCTTTACTTCAAGCTATATCAGTTTGCGTCCTGTCAAGGTGACGCCTACAACGCAACTCACTTTTAGAGCTTGGGTGGAAGTATGGCTAGATGAGTTGATTGGAACTTCCACGGTGTTGGTTTCTACCAACAATGGACACACTTGGATTCCAATTGGTCAAGCTTATGAAGGCGGTGAAATCGTAAGTGAGAATGATGAAGTTTTCCAACAGGTTAGTACCAAAACCCTATCGTTGGGCGACTATGCACAATATGATTTCATTCTCGTTGGCTTTAGGTATCAAGGTTTTAGTGACAACAATAATCAAATAAGTACAATGTTTGTTGATGGAATCCGCATCTACGACCCCAATGTTTTTGAAGGCAATGCAAAGAGTGGTTTGTGGAGCAATGCGAACAATTGGACGCAGGGCGTTCCTTCGGAAGGCGACTATATCTTGATCAACGGCGACTGCAATTTAGATACTGATGCGAATTTGAGTTCGCTGAAAGTGAATGAAGGCAAGTCACTGACCATCCAAAGTGGAAAGACCATGATAGCCGAGCAAGCATCCACCTCCAATGTGGATCAGTTAGTCATTAAGGATGGCGGGCAGTTTGTCACCAACACCACTGTGCAGGCTACCGTAGAGAAGGGCATTGTAGGTCGTGATAATGGTGGTAAGTGGAATTTCATTGCTTCACCGATTACGGATTATCAAGGTATTAATCCAGCGGATGTCAACTTGATGACAGAAGGTGTCTATGACTTGTACAGATTCAACCAAAGCCCTGTACTAGTCGATGGCATTGGTAAGGAATGGGAGAACTACAAGGCTCATACGGGAGAATTCAAACTGTTTAAAGGGAAAGGCTATCTCTATTCCAATAAGAGTGATGTCACCCTTTCCCTCACTGGTGATATCCATTCCGGCGAGAGTGCCTCGGAAGGCCTTGTTTTTGCGGAGGAGAATGTGAACAATGACATGTCGTTTAGGGGTTGGAACCTTGTGGGCAATCCATTAACCTTCAATGCGTATGTCAATCGGAGTTATTACAAGATGAATGATGTTGGCACGGCCATTACTGCGGTTTCGGAATATGCCAATCCTGACAATAGAATTGCACCTTGCACGGGTATTATGGTGAAGGCTGAATCTGATGACGACGAGTTCGTCATTTTCAGCAGAGGTTTGCCCGAAGGAGCATATTCAAACGGTAGCCTGAACGTCGCTTTGGCCCATACAGATATGCGTGGCGCTTCGAGAGGTTCAGCGGCCTACATTGACAATGCCATCATTAGCTTTAATGAAGGCAGCAAGCTGACGAAGTTCTATTTTGGCGACAGCGAGGCCAATATCTACATCCCGCAGAACAACGAGGAACTTGCCGTTGTCTGTGCTGAAGGCATGGGTGAGATGCCGCTTAACTTCAAGGCCACGGAAAACGGCAGCTATACGCTGAGTTTCAACAATGAAGGAGTCACATTCAGCTATCTCCACCTTATCGATAACAAGACTGGCAGTGACGTTGACCTGCTTGTTAACCCGAGTTACAACTTTGAAGCACTTGTGACGGATTACGAAAGCCGCTTCAAGCTGGTGTTCGTTACTAATGGTGCAAGTGAGGACGCCAATGAATCTGGTTTTGCGTTCTTCAGCAATGGTAACTGGATCATTAGCAACGAAGGCGAAGCCACCCTGCAAGTTATTGACATCAATGGTCGCGTCCTCAGTAGCGAAACCGTCAACGGCAGCGTCAGCAAAGCCATCAACGCCGCTCCTGGCATCTATATACTCCGCCTCATCAACGGCGACAGTGTGAAGGTCCAGAAGGTTGTAGTGAGATAATTTGAAAGCTGTAAGCTATAAGTTTGGTGACAACTAAGCTTATGGCTTACAGCTTAACAATTAAACAATCAACAATTTAAATCACTTTTATCCCTTCCGGCTGTTTGGTCGTATGATGTTTTGAGGAAGTCCCGCGACGCCGCGTCGCCGGGATTTTCTCTTTTCAAATGTTGACCAGCTTGTATGGTAGTGTGTGAATAAGTGAAAACGATATGAATTGAACACCTCCGATTAGTACTTACCTCTTGCTCAATTTGTTCCATTCCTGCTCAAAAGCGTCCCTCATTTTGTTCTCATCTCTAATGATTTTTCTCAATTCTTCCAACCGTACCGCATTGTCCGATTCAGGAATCCAAAGGCGGAGATAGCCTGTGTCGGAATATTTTTCCAACAGATGTTCTCGAAAGCGTTGGTATTGTTGCTCCTTGTCATAATCGGGGAAGTGATCTTGCGTGAATTGTATGGTGCGACGTATGACCTTTTCGGGTGAGATAAGGCGGTCGGCTTCGGCCACGATTTTACCGTAGATGCTGCGCGGCTCGTGACCACTTGAGGCGCGATGATCCTCAGCGGCCTGAGCCATGGTTTCGATTTGGTCTTCATCAAACCAGTCGCGTAATTTCTTGTCCTCGCGAATGATGCGCCCTGAAACGAGATGGTGGGTGTCGCGACCTTCACAAAGGCCTGTGTCGTGGTATGCGGCGATGGTGTAGACCATGTTCTCGTCCACATCGTAATGTTTGGCCAAGGCCAAACTCCTTTCGATGACCTCATCGGCATGGTTCCGTTGATGGGCGGCATCGAAATGGTCGTAGCGGGGCAGGATTTCCTGTTCGATGTATGCTAAAATATTGGGGTTTACCATCCTCCACCTCCAGCATTCACCGTGGTCACCATCGAATTGACATTCACATTGACGCTTTGTCCGCCAGTGTAAGTGACATTGCCCGTGTAGTAACCGTTCCAGTTGGTGCCGCCGCTGATGGTGCCGTTGTATTTCACGATGTATGATTGTCCCGTTTGCAGCTGAGGGTCAGTGAAGAGCATGACCATGTTGTTGCCGCCACCTGGCCAACCGCCTCCGCCGCCCGTGAAGGTGGGGCATTGGTAGGTGCAGATGACCGTGCCGTCCGATTTGAGGATTTGAATGGCATAACCAGGCTGCGTGTTGATCTTCAGCGATGGCTGAGTGCAGACATTCGTGCTTGGGTTGCTGGTGCCACCGCCAGTGCCAATGCTGGTGCTACCTGTAATTTTGAATTGGTTGTTGTCGCAGTCAAAGCCTTCTTCAGGCGAACGGGCACCGTTGGAGATGTTGAGGCCACCGTTGAGGAACATCGTGCCGTTCGAGTCGGTGCCGTCGTTGTTATCGCTGTGGGCGTAATAAATGCCTCCATTGATAGTGAGGTTTTGGGCTGCATTGACGGCGTCGTCTTTCACGGAATAGGCCTCGATGTTGCCTCCGTTGATGGTCAGCGTGGCCTTGCTTTCGATGCACTCGCCGCCTTCGTTTTGCGTTTGGGTGCAATGCACGGTGATGTTGCCGCTGTTGATGGTCAGGTTGCCTTGGGCTTTGACGCCTTTCGGGT
>JAEEGJ010007017.1_pt1 | contig 32981 bp, 20 predicted proteins | sample 8958761 | NCBI WGS metagenome assembly JAEEGJ01 (sample SAMN16246546, study PRJNA631951) | gut metagenome | biome: gut microbiome; feature: rumen; material: RS-attached | host: Bos | place: Iran: Karaj | collected 2018-10
GTGTGGCCCGTGTCGACGATGTCCTCGACAATAATCACGTGCCGACCCTCCAACGAATGGTCCAAACCGATGAGTTCGCGGATGACGTTGGTGCTTTCCGTGCCCGAGTATGAGGTGAGTTTGACGAAACTAATCTCGCAGGGGATGGTCAGCCGCTTGAACAATTCGGAGGCGAACATGAAAGCTCCGTTGAGCACCACGAGAAACAATGGGTTCATGCCATCCAAGTCGCGGTTGATTTGGCCGGCCACGGTTTGAATGCTGGCTTCGATTCTTTCTTGGGGGATATAAAGCCCAAATTCCTTGTCTAAAACTTTTACTGTTTTCATTTTCAAAGGATTGAAGTTCTGTTGCCCTTTTGTTAAGGCGTTACAAATATACAAAATGCTTCTATTGGGTCAATCATACATGAAAAAAAACTAATTTTGCCCTCAATAACTATGGACGATGTCTAATGGCCCATGGCTGTCTCTCTCATTGTAGGAGATCGCGGATCAAGTCCGCGATGACGCCCATGGGTGTGACAGCCATAGTCATAGGCCATAAGCCATCGGCCAACTGAACAACTGAATAACTGAACAACTAAACAACTGAACAACTAAACAACTAACAACTGATATGACCCCAATAGTAAGCATTATCATGGGAAGCACTTCCGACCTTCCCGTTCTCGAAAAAGCTGCGCAGTTCTTCGACGAAATGGAAATCCCGTTCGAAATGAACGCTCTCAGCGCACACCGCACACCGCAAGAGGTGGAACAATTCGCCCGCGAGGCCCAAAGCCGTGGCATTAAAGTGATTATTGCCGCCGCTGGCATGGCTGCCGCTTTACCAGGCGTGATTGCCGCAAACACCACCTTGCCCGTCATCGGTGTGCCAGTGAAGGGAATGCTTGACGGCCTCGACGCCATGCTGTCCATCATTCAAATGCCTCCTGGGATTCCCGTGGCCACGGTGGGCGTGAATGGTGCCTTGAATGCTGCCGTCCTTGCCGCCGAAATGCTCGCCCTGGGCGATGCCGAAATAGCCGCCAAAGTCGCGGATTACAAGGAGAGTCTGAAGAAAAAAATCATGAAGGCTAACGCCGAACTGAAAGAGGTGAAATACCAGTATAAAACCAATTGATGGGAAATGGTAGAGACGGTGTGCACACCATCTCTACCAATCTTTATTATTCTTTTACTACTTTTTCGAACCGCCTTTCTCCATCGTTGAAGGTGATGCACATCGTGTAGATTCCAGCCTGCAGTTCGGTCATGTCAATGGATTCCAAGTCGTTGTGCTGTACATAAATCAGCCTGCCAGTCAAGTCGTAGAGTTCCACGCTTGTGGGCTTGGCGTTGTCGGTGTAGCTGATGCCCAAGATGTCATTCACCGGGTTAGGGTAGAGGGTGAACTGGCATTCGGGCATTGCCGTTTCTGGGGTGCTGTCGTAGCTGTCGTGGACGATGAAGAGGCGGAAGGTGTCGCCTGAGCCGATGGACGTGGTGTAGGCTATGGCTACATCGCCGTTTTGCAGTGCTTTCAAACATTGGCCATAGGCGAAGTCCTGTTGCCCGCCAGGCATGGTGATGTTCCACAAGAGGTTTAAATCGCCGTCCAAGCGCGCCAAGCTTATGGCATAGCTGTTACCTGTTGGATGAGTCCGGTAGGCGTGATAGACCGTGTTGTTGTTGACCACTGCGGTTTTGATGGGGTTGCCTCCCATTGTGGTAGGCTCGACGCTCGTGATGACCACGGGGGTGTGGTTCATGTCGTATTTGACCAAAGAGGATTTGTATTTCCCATCTGGATACCGGATTTGTCCGGCAAAGAGGTAGGATTGGTCTTCTTTGTGGAAAGGCACAATATGTTCGCCCATGGCATAATCGAAATAGCTGTCTTCTGATAGGTAGTCATACACAAGGGTGTTGGTCCGGTTGAGATTCTCGTCAAAGACATAGGCGATGAGAGGCCAGGGGTGGCTGCTGCTGGTTCCGATATAACCGCCCACCTTGCAGAATTGGAAAGGCTCTTCCGTGAAAAGGCCGAAACCGCTGCTGGTATAATTCAAGGCACTGTCGGCGGGATGTCCTGTGCTGTAATGCGGCGGGAGAACGGTCGTGGTCTCGCTTTCGGCTTTTATAGTACCCTCCAGGTTGACGCGCAAAAGATGGAAGACTTCATCATTTTCCCAATAGGAAAGGATGAAGTCGTTTTCTGGCGAAAGGAACAATTCGTCAATCGAAAAGGCGTTTGGAGCGATTCCGCTGAAAATGGGAACGCTGACCGTTTCTGACACATTGAGGTCGGCGTCGAAGAAGGTCATCTGAAAGTTGTCGGAGTTGCTTGATTCATCCCAGAAAAAACTCGGAATGACAAAGCTGTCGGGTGCTCCGTTGATGCTGTAGAAGCTCCATCCATTGTCGAATCTTACTGAATCCATGAGCTGGCCTTCTGGCGTGGTTTTGCAAATCAGGAAGCCGGACTCCGTGTAATCGTTGCTATAGAAAGAGATACCCGTTAGAAGTGAGCCGTCGGAACACTCCAAGATGTCGGTGTTGTAAAACAGTTTCCCGTTTTGAAGCGTGAACTCGCTGACGATTTCCTGTCCATAGCTTGTTATGCAGGTGGCCATCAGCAAACCAGTGAGGAGGGTGTAAAGTTTTTTCTTCATTGTTTTAATTCTTTAAGAGTGAATGATTTATATATCGGACACATTTGAAGTGTCTCCTTTGAAGACGATTTGGCTCAAGCGTGCCTTGTCGAAGACCTGATTGGCCATCTCGATGAGGTCGTCAGCGGTGACGGCCTCCACCTTGCGTATGATGTCGTCCATGTATTCGATAGGTTCGCCCATGAGGAGGGAGCGCGTGGCACTCAGCAACTCGTTCATGCCGCTTTCATAGCTCAGCGCCACTTGCCCGATGAGTTGCTGTTTGGCGTGTTGCAGTTGCATGGTGCCGAGTTTCTGTTGGCAGAGTTTTTCCAATTCCTTGTAAACCAACCCGATGGCTTTTTCCAACGAGTCAGGGTCGACAGCCATGTAGACGTTGAAGAGGCCGATGTCGGAATAGGCGGTATATTGCGACTCGATGCTGTAAGCGAAGCCGTATTTTTCGCGGATGTTCAACCCGAGGCGCGAACTCATGGCCGGACCGCCCAACACATTGTTGAGCATCACGATGGGCATTCGCAGCGGACTGCAAAATTCAGGAGCCAAGCCGCCTATGATGCAGTGACTCAGGTGGTTCTTGCGTTCCAAAATGCGATTTTCGGGCGAATAGTTCTCAAACTTCTCGCGTTTCCTATTAATAATATGTGCAGATTGCGTGCCGAAACAACTCATGGCCATCTTCTCAAAGCTGTGGAAGGAAATGTCGCCGATGGTGGCCAAAACCATTTGGTTGGTGCTATAGTTGTGCGCCATGAAATCAAGGATGTCCTTCCGTTGGAATCCTTTTACCAACTCCGTGGTTCCCAATATGTTGCGTGAAAGCGGATGCCCCTTGAATACCATTTCCTCAAACAAGTCGTAAATCTCATCCGAAGGCGAATCGAGGTAGGAATTGATTTCGTCGAGGATGACTTCTTTCTCCTTGGTCAACTCGTTTTCGGGGAAGGTGGAGTGGAAGGCGATGTCGGCGAAGAGGTCGAGGCTGCGCTTGTAGTGCTGTTTCAGGAAAGTGGCTTGGATGCATGTCTCTTCCTTGGTAGTGAAGGCGTTAAGGTCGCCACCCACGTTGTCCAAGCAGCTCAAGATATGGTAAGCTTTGCGGTTTTGCGTGCCTTTGAAGATGGTGTGCTCCACGAAGTGGGCGAGGCCGTTTTCATGGGACTGCTCGTCGCGGGTACCGGTCTCCACCATCAGCACGAGGTGGGCGATCTCTCCTTTTTTCTCCTTATGTATCAGCCGAATCCCGTTCGGCATGACGGATTCATTGTATTTATGGTCCATTTTTGTCTGAAAATAGGTGGCAAAGATACAAATTTCTTAAATTTGCAGGCTCAATACTAAAATTGGTTGGATTTCGTTTGAAACAAAAACTGAATGCTATGCGCAAAATCTTTATCTCGCTGTTGCTACTGTCGGGCCTTTCATTGAATCTTGTGGCGCAACCTAAGGACATTATGAAAGAGTCGATTCCTGTGGCGATGTTCCAGGTCACTTACGCTTTCCATTTTCCCGCTCTTGATCAAAAAGTGACATACGGTGTCAGCAATACCATCGGTGGAAGCTTCGTTTACAAGACGGAATCCAACTGGCTCTTCACCGCCAACGGCAACTATATCTTCGGCAAAAAGGTGAAAGGCGACCGCATTGATGTTTTCGGTGAGGGTATTACCACGGTCAATGGAGAAATCACGGGTGGTAGCGGAAGTTATGCAGGGTTTTCCATCAACCAGCGTGGAGTGCATTTCCAAGCTGAGGCTGGCAAGCTATTCCCTATTTGGCCCAATCCCAATAGCGGCATTTTCGTTCAGGCAGGCATCGGCTACCTCATGAATCGCATCCGCATTGACTTCCAGCGGGAGACTTACAACACGCCATACGTGGTTTATGAGGACTATGAATACGGCTACGATCGGATGCGTGGCGGATCTGCGCTCCACCTTGAGGCAGGTTATCTTTATCTCAGCGACAGCCGCATTACCAACGTCTCCGTGTCGCTGGAAATGACTTACGCTCGCACCCGCGACTTTCGCGAGTATGATTTCCGCGTGTTTGACGGTGTTCCCGTAGGCTACACCGACCCTAACAAGCGCTACAACAATCTCTATTATGGCATTCGCGTTACATGGAACATCCCCACTTACCAGCGCCAGCCAGAAGCGTTCTACTATAATTAATGCAGTGTGCTGATATTGTTCACCATAGGAGTCTTGCTGTATACGTTGGCTGTGCGTACTGCTGCCCTGTTGGGCAACGCCAAGGCCAAACAATGGGTTGAAGGCAGGAAAAAGCAAGGGCTTCTCGTCACCATAAAAGGGATATGGGGCCGTGTCAAACGTGTCGTTAATCGACTTTTGAAGCGGGAAACAGAATCCGTGCAAAAGCCCACGAGTGGCTTGTCTGACGGCGATTGGATTTGGTTCCACGCGGCTTCGTTGGGTGAGTTTGAGCAGGGAAGGCCTGTCATCGAGGCCATAAAAAAAGATTATCCACAGTATAAAATCCTGCTTTCATTTTTCTCACCGTCGGGCTATGAGATCCGAAAGGGATATCCGCAGGCCGATGAGGTGCTCTATTTGCCTCCCGACACCCCTCGCAACGCATCGCATTGGCTGCAACGTCATCATTTTGTGGCAGCTTTCTTCATCAAGTATGATTTTTGGTTCAATTACATGCAAGCATTGAAAAAAGCAGCTATTCCGCTTTACTATATTTCATTGATTCTCAATGAAAAATCCTATTTCTTTAAGTCTTATGGACATTGGTTCAGCAAACAGTTGGCCAATGTCACGCATTTCTTTGTGCAGGATGAGTCGACAGCTCAAATGCTGAAAAGCATTGGCTATGAAAACTCAACCGTTTGTGGCGACACGCGTTTCGATCGTGTGGCCACCATTGCGAAACAAGCCAAGCCTTTTCCCGAAATTGAGCGTTTCATCGGAGGAAGAACTTGTATCATTGCGGGAAGCACTTGGCCGCCCGACGAGGAGTTGTTGTCAGGATTCCTTCCGAACTTGCCTGAAAACTATTGCCTTATCCTTGCACCACACGACATTTCCGAAGAACATGTTGGTCAAATCAAGGCGATGTTCCCTGAAGCACAATGCTATACGGAATGGTTAACCCTCTGCCAATGTCATGTCGAGGCGCGTCCGAGCGTATCTATTGGCAGAGAAACTGAAACTTACAATGTTCTGATTGTCAATATTATAGGAATTCTTTCCCAGCTGTACCAATATGCGCGTTTTGTCTATATCGGTGGCGGTTTCGGGGCGGGTATCCACAATATTCAAGAACCTGTCACATTTGGTTGTCCAGTGGTGTTTGGGCCGAAGTTCACTAGTTTTAAGGAGGCAGTCGACTTGGTGCGTTTGGGAGGGGCTTTTGGCGTGAGCGGTCAGACGGATTTTGACGAGGCTTTTTCGCGTCTCATCTCGGATGAATCGCTTTATGTTACAGCTTCAACGACTTGCCATGAATACCTCCAAAAGCAGCTCGGTGCCACTGAAATCATCATGAAAAAGTTGTCGGGAAGCCTTTTTCGGTCTTAAAAAAGGACATTTTTAAGAAAAAAAACGAATTTTTTTTGTTTTTGTGTTTTTTATGACTAATTTTGAAGTCCGAAATCTTGTTGAAATTCAGCGCATAAAAAACTCAGGCCATGTCAGAAAACACCTCCAATTCACAACTGCCCCGGGTCGGACTTACCCACGGCGACATTAATGGCATCAGTTATGAAATCATCCTGAAAGCCTTCAGCGACTCGCGGATGCTGGGCATGATGACGCCTATCCTTTACGGACAATCGAAGGCCTTTTCTTACTACAAGAAGAACTTCGGCTTGGACGACTTCAACTATTCCTTGACGCGTGACGCACGGCAGTCGTGGAACCAGAAGTTCAACATCCTTAATATCGTTGACCAAGAGCTGAAGATTGAGCCGGGCATGACCACTTCGCTCTCGGCGGAGATGTCGGTGTTGTCGCTGAAAAAGGCTACTGAGGATTTGCGCGATGGCTATGTCGATGCCCTTGTCATGTCGCCGGATTGTCCTTCGGTGGCGGCCACCCAGATGGATTATTTGAATGCTACTTTTGACAAGCCTGATGTGTTGCGCCTGTTGGTGAGCGATAAGATACGGGTGGGATTGGCCACTGACAAGATGCCCTTGCGCGAAGCCCTTGCCCAGCTCGACGCACCTCGTGTCGTCAAGAAGTTGGCCACGCTTTCCGCTGCGCTGAAATCGGATTTCAATATCGCTTCACCTAAGATTGCCGTCATGGGATTGAACCCTACGGCGCAAGCCGACGCGCAGGATTTCGTAGTGGCGGCGGTGAAAGAAGCCCAGCAGAAGGACGTGTTTGCCTTTGGACCTTTCTCTGCCTCGTCGCTGTTTGTCCAAGGATTGTGGAAAAAGTATGATGCCGTGCTCGCTTTGTATTACGAACAGGGCACCCTGCCTTTCAAGATTATGTCGCTCAATGGCGGTGCCTATTATTGGGTGGGCTTGCCAGCGGTTTGTGCCGGGCCTATGCATGGGCCGGGGTTCGACATCGCCAATGCCAACCAGGCCTCTCCTGACTCGTTCCGAGCGGCACTCTACCTTGCCTTGGACATCCTGAATTGTCGTGGGGATAGGATTTAGTCGATGCGAGTGAAACAACAACGAAAAAAGGAGGCCCGAAAGCCTCCTTTTTCAATGACGTGTGTGAAACTAAGTTATTTCACGATGAACTTCTGCGTGTCGGAACCAGCAGAGATGAAATACACACCGCTGTTCAGACCGCTGAGGTCGATTTGGTTGAGACCCTTGTTGCCTTCCACGCTTCTGACACTCTGGCCCATGATATTGTAGATTACAATTTCAGAGGCACTGTTGAGGTTTACGTTCAGACGGTCAATGGCAGGGTTGGGGAAGATGCTCATCTTGCTGTTGTTCACCACAACAGGCTCTTCAATGGCATCGAAGCCAAAGAGGTCGAACAGGTCGAAAGTGAGGCCTTGGTAGTAGTTGTCCATTTGGTCAACGTCGCCACCAGTGCCAATGATGAAGCTGTCAGGCTCGCCGTCCATCTGGCAGGCAATGACGAGCTGGTTGTTGGTGATGGCAGCTTGAGGATAGACGCACTCCGAATACTGGTACATGAAGTCAGTAGTGAGTTGAATCATGGGAGTCCAGGTGTTACCTTTGTCGAATGAGGCGCGGGTGAAGAGCTTGAAGAAAGCCATGTCGCTGGAAGCACCAGCCGTGATGTTGTGGTCGTCCATGCTGATCCAAACGGCTACCATCAGCGCTTCGTCAGGACTCATGCAAAGCACGGGCATTTCGCTGACACCGCCGTTATAGTGGCCGTGGCTGTCCATGCCGTTGTCATACAGGTTGAATTCCGTAGCCTCGTAAGGATCGACGAGCGGTTGGTCCAGCTCATCCAAAGGAGTCACGTAACCGATGAACTCAGGCCACATCTCATGCGTGGCATCGCTCCATAACCACCATGAATGATAGATGTCTTGATAAAGGTAAGCGGAGTCCATGATGAACGGTTGGCCTGCGGTAGGAGGCATGGGATTGGTGGGATCTACTCCATAAGCTGGTTCTGTTCCACGATAAGGCATGGCACTGTTCCAGTAAGCCACGCCGCCAATGCCAGGATAGTAGCTCGTAGAGGTTGCGTCACCAGTAGCACCACCAATTTCGTAAGCTACGTGCAGTGTGCCAGCATTGTCCCAAAGGGCCGAGGTCCAGCGGGGGTACAGATAACCGAGGTTCTCGCCATAATCCTCGTCAATGCCGGGATGGTGGTAGAATTTGGTGCGGGTCCACGTGTTGCCTTCATCATAGGAGGTCAGCACAGCGCCGTCGCCGCGGCGAGTGTTCACCACGATGTCAAGACGGTTGCCGCCCTTGTTCTCCATGAAGTAGGCGTCTTGGCCTGAGCCATAGCAGGGGGCGTATTCACGACCCAGATAGTCAATGGTCATGAATTCGTCCCAAGTTTGACCGCCATCCATCGAACGGAAGTAGTAGAACGGATTGGACTGTTCAGCTTCGTCCACATAGTTCAAAGCGGTGAAAAGGATGTGGATGTGGTCGTGGTTAGGACCAGTGCACATGACAGCAGGGAAGTGGATGTTTCTGTCATCCTTGACCCATTCGATGACAGGAGCCACGGTACCAGGGGCGGGCAGGTTGTCCTTGTCCTCGATGATGTAGACACCGCAGTTCAGGGTATTGGCATCACGGGAGACGACGACCACGCCATTTTCGCCATAGCGGGCGGCGCAGCCGAAACCAGTCTTGCGGTCTTCAATTTTGCCGCCAACAGTGGTCCAGTCGTCGGTGGCAGGGTTGTAGATGACCACGTCGGTGCCGCGGTCGGTCATGCTGGCATCCGTGGCGATGGTGTAGGCAAAGCCGACGCAGCCATCGGGGAAGTTCATCGTCAGGTTACGCGCGGCGGTGTTGGTTTGCCAGTCGTAAGTGGTGTAGTCCAATTCGACTTCACTACGGGTCATCGTCGAAACGTTACCGACGTTTTCAAAGGTTTCGTTACCCAGCAAGATTTGCTCTTGGGCCACAACGTTGTTAGCGTTTTTGCTCGATACTTTCTGCACTTGTGCGAAGCCGGCGAAGGCTATTGACAAGGCCAATACTAAAGTAAGTAACTTTTTCATTTTTAATGGATTTAGTTAATAATAATGTTAGATAGATGTTTTTCTGTATACGTTGAACACGGCAAAGATAATGCTTTTTTCTAAAAAAGTAGCGTTTTTTCGTTTTTTTTGGCTGTCATTGCGAGCTGAGGTGATCGAACAAAAAAAGGAGGCTTTCGATAGCCTCCTTTTTTTGATTATGTGAATGAAACTAGGTTTACTTCACGATGAACTTCTGCGTGTCGCTGCCGGCGCTGACGAAATACACACCAGCGTTCATGCCGCTGAGGTCGATTTGGTTGGCACCAATGTGACCTTCAACCGTGCGAATCACTTGGCCCATGATGTTGTAGACCGTGATGTTGGAGTTCTGGCTGAGGGTGACGTTGACGTGGTCAACAGCAGGATTGGGATAGAGGGTCATGTGAACGTTCTTGTTCTCCACGGTACCGACATTGACGCCCGGGAAGAGGTCGGTCAGTTCGAAAGTGAGGCCTTGATAGTAGTTGTCGCTGCCATCGGGGTCGTCATTTTGGACGAAAGTGCCGGTGGTGCCGTCCATCTGAGCGGCAACAACGAGGGTCGTACCGATCACAGCAGCCTGAGGATAAACGCATTCTGAGTAGTCATACATGAAGTCGTTGGTTAAGTGCACAGGAGTTGACCATGTATTACCAGCATTAGCAGAATAGGAGGCAAAGAGTTTGTAGTAGTAGTTGCCAAGGTCGTCAGTGTTGTGTTCGTCCATGGAACTCCAAACGGTCACCATGTCGTAACCGTTACTGCCGGGAACGACGCAGAGCACAGGCATACCAGCGCAACCGCTGTTGTATGAGCCGTGGAGAGAGAAGTCTTCGATGTTGAACTCGGTGGCATCTTCCCAGCTTTGCCAGTTACCATTCTCATCGAGAGGAGCTACGTAGCCAAAGTAGGCAGGGTTGTTCCAGGTTTGATCGCTCCAACGCGGCCATGCGGCATAGATGTCATTAAACATGTAAGCCGAGTCCATGATGAAGGGTTTGCCAGTCATAGGAGGCATTGGGTTGGACGGGTCATAGCCATTGGGGGCGTAACCTTCGCCAGCATAAGGCATGTTCTCAGCCCAGAAACCGACACCGCCGATGCTGGGGAAGTAGCTACCCGCGCCAGGTTCACCTCTTGTGCCGTTGAATTCAAAGGCAAGGCTCAAACCGTTGGCACTCCATTGGGCAGAGGTCCAACGTGGATACATTACCCAATCCTCTTCACCAATAGTGGTGTGGACGCCAGGGTGATGGTAGAATTCCTTCTTGTACCATGTCTCACCATCGTCGTAGCTGTATAACACAATACCATCGCTCCAAGCGCTGTTGATGACGAGGGCGAGGCAGTTGTCTTCAGTGGTTTCAATCCAATAGTAATCGTTGGTGCCCCAGTCAGAGCCACATTCTTCGATAAAGGGAAGAATCACTTCGGCCTTGTCCCAAGTTTGGCCGTTAGTCGAACGCCAATACAGGGGAGGGATGGTGCTGTCATCGAAGTTGCCACAGAAGAGGTGGATGATGTCACGGTTGGCACCGGAAGTCATCACGGCAGGGTGTGTGTAAGAACCGTTGTCGGTGTAAATGGCGGCCGGGAGGCTGTTCGGTACGATGTTGTCCTTGTCCTCAGCGATGTAGATGCCAGTGTTGGTGGCTGTGTGGGCGGCTATAACGATGCCGTTTTCGCCGTAGCGGGCGATGGAGCCGAAACCTGTCTTTTCGTTTTCGACGCGGCCATCGCTTGGAATCCATTCATCATTCACAGCGTCATAGGTGCCGATGGCAGTACCACGGTCGGTGAAGGTGGAGGAGGTGGCGCAGGTGAAGGCGAAGTTGACTTTCCCGTCAGGCCAGACAATCGTCCAGCTGCGAGGGCCTTGGTTCGACTGCCAGTCGTAGTAGGTGTAATCCAGTTCACCGTCGCTGCGGGTCATGTTGGGTTGGCTCTGAACATTCTCAAAGCTTTCCATTCCTGTTGCCTTTTGCATGGTGGCAACCTTTTTCACGTCATCCTTGCGGGAGACCTTTTGCACTTGGGAGTAGCCAACGAAAGCCACTGACAAGGCGAGTGCTAAAGTAAATAACTTTTTCATTTTGAATGAGTTTTAATTAATAATAGTGTTAGTTTAATGTTGGTTTTTCCCTTTTTTGATGCATTTTTGTGCATAGTTCAGTGGGCAAAGATAGTGCTTTATTTTGAAATGGAAGCGTTTTTTCTGTTTTTTTTCAACAAAAAAAGGAGGCCGAAACCTCCTTTTTTGCAGTTGTGACTAAGACAAAATACTTATTTCACAATGAATTTCATGGTGTTCTCGAAGCCGTTGGCCTTCACGGTGACAAAATAGATGCCACTGCTGAGGCTGCTGGTGCTGATGCTCGGGCAGTTCATACCTGTCGTGATGTTCACGTTGTTTTCCATCACCTTTTGGCCCATGATGTTGTAAACGCTGATGTTCATGGCCGAATTCTGGCAGGCGTTCACTTCGATGTTGAGCACGTCGGTGGTGGGGTTGGGATAAACGCGGGTGGATGTCATCGGGTTGACAGCATCGTGATTTTCCGGGACGCTCACCAATTCAGGATCGGCGATGATCTTGAAAGCGTGGATTTCGTTAGTAGTTGCAGTTGACTGGGAGGCGTTGGAACCCCAATAGAGACCCTGAACATCATCCATCTGGAAGCCAATCCAGAATTCACCGGGGTTGACCGTGTTGTTTACTGAGATGGTGAAAATGTTCTCGGAATAATCATACATGAAGTCGTCGGTCAGATCATCAACATACGGATGCCAATAACCTTCGTCAACATTGAGATAGCTTACATAGATGCTTCTATAGTATTTACCTAAATCGCTGTTTTCACGACGGGTGCAAGGGCACGAATAGGCGCAAGCAATGTTGCCCATCGGGTCGATGGAGAGAGCTGGCATACCGGACTGGCCTGCGCGGAATTTGTAGAAGTAGTCATCTCCAATATAGAACTTGTCATTTTCATATGAAATGAGATTACCATTACCGTCCTCATACATAGGAAGATAACCAATCCATTTGGTGGAGTCAGCGTGCATTTCGACATGTTCAGGGTCTCCCGGAATCGGCCACCAAAGTCTCAAGGCATGGTGCGGGTTGCCGTCTTCTGATTGGATGGGAGCCTCTTGGGTGTCGTTCCAGTAGTAGATGCCGTCAACGGTTCTGCCTCTATAAGTGGTGTAAGTGTTACCGATTTCATCGTGGATGTACTCATAAGTGTTCATGGCCACGTGAGCGACGCCTTTGTTGTCAATGGCAATGGCGACATTTGAAGGACCAAACATGGTGTCGGTGAAAACGGAGCAAGGATCCGTTTCCCAGTCACAGCCATAGTAGGGGTTCTCCCAGATCACGGTTCTCTTCCAAGTCTCACCGTCGTCGGTGGATTTGTACATGACGACGTGGCTTTGGAGATCGTCGGAATAGATAATGGCAACATTGTGGCCGTTGGAGGCAATGTTGTAGGCATCAGCTGAATAGTGGTCGGCTTCTTCGCCGTCTTGGGCAAGCGGAGAGTAGGTAATCGTCCAGTTCACGGCGTCTTCCGAACGGAGATATGCCTGATGGTGGTGAACCTCGTCGTCAGAAACTGAGTGTTGGATGTCACCAATCACGTGGATGATGTTGTGGTTGGGACCAGAAGTGGCAACTCTAGGCCAGGAGATGTTCTCGCCCGGGTAAGGATAGTCTTCTGGAGCGTATGGAAGTTCACCCATGTACTGCCATTCACCTTGGCCGGCAACCTCTCTGGTCCAGCAGCGGCATGGTGAGTGTGAAATCATGATTTCACCGGTCTCACCCCACTGGGCGATGGTCGGCCAACCTGTTCTCACGTTTTCAACGCGTTCATCCGGCATGTCTAACCAGTCGTTGCCGTCGTAGAAGTTGTAACCAGTACCACGGTCCGAAGCCGTTTGGTTTTCTTGGTGTGACATCGTACCCACAACACCGACACTACCATCGGGCAGTTGATACATGCGGTTGGAGCACCAGCTGTTCGACTGGAGGTCGTAAGTGGTGTACATGGTGGTGCCGTCTTCAATGTTGTCGTATCTATTGACGACAACGCTCTGGGCAGCTGGAGAAGCAAAATTGGAAACCGAGGGATTGATGGTCTCGTTTCCTACAACAACCTTCTTGCTGTCAACCTTGAATGATTGGCTATCATTCTTTGCGACACGCTGTTGTGCGAATGCACTGAAGCCTAATGCAAGGCTCAATGAAAGTAAGAATACTTTTTTCATTTTTGTGTGTGTTAGTTGGTTAGTTATTAGTTTGATGTTCAATATTTGGGCTGCAAATATAATCAAAATTTGAAATAGCAGCGGTCAAAAAGGCGATTTTTTATACAAAAACTCAAACATAGCAATAATTGTGCCAGGAAAAATGCACATGTATGTAAAACCAAAAGGTATTATTACTAATTTTACGGCGTCAAAATCAATTCCTTTTGCGATGAAAAAACTATTCTTACCCCTGTTGCTGCTTTGCCTCGCGGCTTGTAACACAGAACCAAAAACTGATTACGTCAGCGACCCCGCCGCCTGCGTCGACCCATTCATTGGGACGGGCGGCCACGGCCACACCTTCCCAGGTGCTACCGTGCCCTTCGGCATGGTGCAGTTCAGTCCCGACACCCGTATGAACGATTGGGACGGCTGCTCCGGCTATCACACCACCGACCACACCATCCTCGGCTTCAGCACCACCCACCTCAGCGGCACGGGCTGCTCCGACTACGGCGATTTCCGCTTCATGCCCATTGTAGGCGAAGTGAAAACCGACAAAGGCGAGGAGGAAAACACCGCTTCGGGCTACCGCTCCGCCTTCCAGCATGAGAACGAAGATGCCAAGGCGGGCTATTATGCCGTTCTTTTGGACGACTACAACACCAAAGTGGAACTCACCACTGGTGACCGCGTCGGCATGATGCGCTGCACCTTCCCGAAAAGCGACAACGCACACCTGTTTTTGGACATGGTGGAAGGCGTGAATGACGAGTTCGTGTATGAGTCATGGCTCCAAGTGGAGAACGAGAACGCCATCAGTGGTTTCCGCCGTACCCGCGACTGGGCCAACGAGCAGTATCTCTATTTCTACGCCGAGTTCTCGAAGCCTATTGCAAGTTGCAGCATGTTTGAAAACGGCGTCCGTTTAGAGGAAGAGTCCAGGGCGCAAGGCGACCGTGTCAAAGCCTACTTCGACTTTGACATGGAAGACGGCCAGCCTGTCGTCATGCGCATCGCCCTCTCTGCCGTCGATGTGGAAGGCGCGAAGAACAACCTGAAGGCCGAACTCGCCGAGAACGACTTTGACTTTGATGCTTTGAGGCAAAAGGCCTACGACAAATGGAACGCCGAGCTGAAACGCTACGAGGTCAGCGACCCCAACGAGGCTAACAAGACGGTGTTCTACACGGCGCTTTACCACACCATGATTGCGCCCAACCTCTACAGTGATGCTGATGGTCGCTATCGTGCCCACGATTTGAAAGTCTACACGTCCAAACGGCCTGTTTATACGGTCTTTTCGCTCTGGGACACCTTCCGCAGCCTGCACCCACTGTTCAGCCTCATGCAGCGCGAGCGCACTTTGGATTTCATCAACACCTTTATTAATAAGTACGAGACCAACCCGCACCACCTGCTACCCATTTGGGAACTGGCCGCCAACGAGACTTACTGCATGATTGGCAATCATGCCATTCCTGTCATCGCCGACGCCTATTTTGCGGGCATCCGCGACTTCGACACGGAGAAGGCGCTTGAAGCGATGGTTAATTCATCGAAGATGGATTTCCGGGGCATGGGAGCCTACATGAAATACGGCTACATCCCGATTGAGGTCGAAGGCGAGGCCACTTCCAAGACCCTCGAATATGCCTACGACGACTGGTGCGTGGCCCGCATGGCCGAGGACATGGGCAAGACCGATATTGCCAAAGAGTTTTACGCTCGCGCACAAGCCTATAAGAATATCTACAACCCCGAAAACCAGTTCTTCCAAGGCCGCAGAAACGGCGGTTGGATGCGTCCTTTCGACCCCGCACAGGTCAACTTCACGCTGACGGAAGCCAACTCTTACCAATATGGCTTCTTCGTGCCGCAAGATGTCAATGGTCACATCGACCTGATGGGCGGCTGGAACAGCTATGAAGCCAAACTCGATGCCTTGTTCAATGCGCCCTCTAACCTGACAGGCCGCGAGCAACCCGACATTACGGGCCTTATCGGGCAATACGCCCACGGCAATGAGCCGAGCCATAACACCGTGTATATGTACAACTTCGTCGGAAAGCCGACCAAGACGCAAAGGTATGTGAAGCAAGTGATGGACGATTTCTACACCGACCGCCGCGATGGTTATGCCGGCAACGAAGACTGCGGCCAGATGTCGGCTTGGGGTGTGTTCTCCGCGATGGGCTTCTATCCTGCCACACCCGCTTCGGGATATTATGTGTTGGGTCTGCCGCGCTTCGAGCGCACAAGGCTGACCTTCGAGAACGGCAAGCAGTTTGAGGTCGTGGCCAAGAATTTGAGCGAGAAGAATTGTTATGTGCAATCAGTCAAATTGAACGGACAGCCTTTGGAACGCAGTTTCATCACTTTTGAAGAGGTCTTCAATGGCGGCACCTTGGAGTTCACCATGACCAACCAGCCCAATTCCATTTGGGCCACACAGCCTGAGAATTGTCCCGTGGTGCGCATCCAAACAGAACCTATCGTCATCGTCCCGACCATTAACGCCAATTCCGACACCTTCTTCGACAGCCTCATGGTTAGCATGAGCCATCCCATGGAGAACGTGGAAATCTACTACACCTTGGACGGCAGTGACCCGGAGGAGAACGGTCTGCTTTACGAAACGCCAATTTGCATTAAGGAGAACACCGTTGTGCGTGCTGTTGCTGGGCAACAAGACCACCGTTACAGCCAAGAGATTGATGCCCAATACTATCTCATTGATGCTAACCGTAGCGTGAAGCTGGAAAACATGTACAACGAGCAATACGCGGCAGGCGGCCTCAAAGCCCTCATCGATCATCAGCGTGGTGGGGAGAACTTCCGCACGGGTTCATGGCAGGGCTATTATGGTGTTGACCTCATCGCCACCATCGACCTGGGTGCTTCGAAACGCATCAACCGCTTGGCAGGTAGCTTCTTGCAGGAGGTGTACTCTTGGATTTGGATGCCTAAGGAAGTGGAGTATTTCGTCAGCGACGACGGCAAGAACTTCCGTAGCGTCGGCAAGGTGAAGAATGACGTGCCGATAGATGCCGACGGTGCTTTCATCCAAGAAATGGCAGTGCGTCCGCGCACCAACGCCCGCTACGTGAAGATGGTGGCCAAGACCATCGGCATCTGCCCTGAGTGGCACGTCGGCGCTGGTCAGAAGGCCTGGATCTTCTGCGACGAACTGGTGATAGAATAATCTTTAAATCTTTAAATCTTTGAATCTAAAATCTTTAAATCATATTATATGAAAGAATCCATCGTAATTCTCGCCGGCGGCGGTCCGGCACCTGGCATCAACACGGTCATCAGTACCGTGGCCAAAACCTTCCTCAAGAGCGGTTATCGCGTCCTCGGCCTCAATGAAGGCTACAAAAACCTTTTCAAGCCCAATCCCGACGTGGTCGAGATGGACTTCCTCTATGCCGACGCCATCTTGAAACAAGGTGGTTCAGCCCTAAAGATGAGCCGTTACAAACCGAAAAATGAAGAGTTTAACACCGAGTTCTTCGTCAAGAACAACATCAAATTGTTGGTTACCATCGGCGGCGATGACACCGCTTCAACGGCCAACCGCATTTCCAAGTTTTTGGCCAACAGTGGCGTTCCGATTCAGAACATCCACGTGCCCAAGACCATCGACAATGACCTGCCTTTGCCCGATGGAAGCCCGACCTTCGGCTACTATTCTGCCAAGGACGCTGCTGTGCATTTGGTTCAGACCATTTACGAAGATGCTCGCACCAGCGGTAACTGGTTCGTCATCTCCGCCATGGGCCGTGAGGCCGGTCACTTGGCCTTCGGTATGACATCGGCTTGCCACTGCCCGATGGTGGTCATCCCCGAGATGTTCAACCACGCGGAAGTCACCTTTGATGCCATCATCAAGTTGGTGGTCAGCTCCATCGTGAAGCGTAAGTTGTTGGGTGTCAACTATGGCGTGGTCATCATCAGCGAGGGCGTGTTCCACTTCATGAGCGATGAGGAAATCGAGAAATCGGGTGTGGCCTTCACTTACGACGAGCATGGTCATCCCGAATTGGGCAATGTCAGTAAGGCACACATCTTCAACCTCTTGCTGCAACAGCGCTTGAAGGTTCTCGGCCTCAACGTGAAGAGCCGCCCCGTGGAAATCGGCTACGGTATCCGCTGTGTCGAGCCGAATGGTTACGACTTGACCTACTGCTCGTTGCTTGGCTACGGCGTGAAGAAGCTTTTCGACAAGGGTGTGAGTGGCGCTATGGTCACCGCCAATCCGAAGGGCGAAATCGTGCCGCTGTACCTGAAGGATGTGGAAGACGAAAACGGCAAGATCAAGCCGCGTTTGGTCAACCTGAATGGCCCGAAGGCCGAGCTGATTTTCAACGACGGTCTGCAATACATCACCCCCGCCGACTATGAATCTGCCAAGACGTATCTGCCGAATCCGGAGGACTACGATTTCAGGAAGATTTTGAAATGGTAAAAGAATTTGGGGCGGCCAACGGTCGCCCCAAATTCTTTTATTTCCTTATGTTGACTTTCTGCACTGTCACACCATTGGCACTTTCGACGCGTACAAGGTACATTCCTGATTCATAACGGCTCAGGTCGAGGGTGGCATTTTCTTCGGCGTTTATTTCCAGAAGCTTCTGTCCCAACATATTGCTCACGGTGATGAGCATCATGCCATTGCCGCTTACGTTGAGCAGGCCGTTGGTCGGGTTGGGGTAGACATTGATACTTTCATCGGTATTCTCTTCGATATCGGTGATCCAGAGCCCCACATCCCACCATTCCGATTCGCATTGTTCTTCTCCTCGGACATATACGCAGTTGACGGAATAGACGACCCATTCGCCTTGAATCAGGTCATAGGTGTTGTCGAAATACTCATAACTGTTGTTGCCGTCATAAAGGATTTCGGCAATGAGTTCTTCACCTTTGTAGACTCCTGTTGAACGAAGCACCTTGAAGTGATGCAGGTAAGAGGTATTGTCGGGTCGGTCCCAAGAGATGTAAGCTCCAAACTCCTCGCCACTGTGCCATTGGTATTCGCCATGAATGTTCTGCACAGGATAACAGGCCAAAGGACTGTACTCGCAGTTGTTGTCGTAGGTCAAAAACACGCCATCCTCAAGCTCGTCGCTGACGAAAAGTTCGTTGCCTTCGTAGTCGAGGATGGAGAACGAACACTCAAAGTCGGTGTCGTATCCTTCGGAAGTATGGTACCAGCCGTGGTTCCAGATGAAGTTGAGGTTGCCTTTCAGCAAGGGCAGTGTGATAGTCTGTTCCGAGCCTTCCGTCATGGTGATGATGGCGATGCGTTGGCCGCTTTCGGAAGTCACGCTGATGGCCGCGCCTTTCCAGCCGTTGTCGCCGTCATCATGGAGTTGGAAGATGACATCGCACTTCTCACCAACCAAAAGGCTGCGATAAGTGGTGCGGCTGATGCCGGCCTCGTTGGTGACGAAGATGGAATATTCGTAGAGGCCAGGAACGAGTCCACTGTCCTCATAGCTCATCTCGGCACCCACTTGGGCATCGGAGAAGGTGGCAATGACCTCGAAGTTACGGCGCAAGGTGACCGACTCGATTGAAGTCAAGGTGTTGCCGTTGAGGTCGGTGGTGGGATTGGTCCAACTGAGGGAGACACCGTCAAGCGTGGCTTTCTCAATGGCCAGCATGTTATTCACGCTGTCGGGGCGTTGGAAATACTCATCCGTGTTCGGGACGATGTGACCTGTGAAGCCGTTCATCATGTTGAAAGCGTATTTGGTGGTGTTCAGGGCACCGATGGGGCACCAGGCATCGTCGCGACCGCTCCAGCCCCAGTTGAAGTGGAAGTAGTCGTTTTCGTCGTAGCCGTCGCACACGAAGGCGTGGCCGCCCTGCATGTTGTCGTCGGAACCGCTGTAGTAGAGGGGAATTTGCTCGTCCAAACCAGCGGCTTTCAGCATGTCAGCCCATACCTCGTTGGAGTAGCCCATGCCAGGCCAGAAGTTATAGTTGATGATGTGGTCGTCGCAGTTGTAGCGGAAATAGTTGCGTAACGCAGGTGGCACGTCGTCGGAGTAGGCCCCGCTGCCGTTGCCGCTGTATTGCATATTGACAGCAATGCCGCAGTGGTGCAGGAATTGGGCGATGAAATAGATCTCGTCCTCGGTGCTGGTGGAGTCCAAGACATTGGGCATCAGCTCGAAATGATAATCGGTCTCGCCGAAGTTGGCGGTTTGTTGGGCATAGCCGTTAGGGTGGTAGGTGTGTGAGCCTGTGCCTCTGTCGGGCCAATCCCAGAATTTCATTACCTGCCCCATGGCCGTGGCAACGCAGCCCGCAAATACATGGCCTCCATTGCCGAGGGTGTCGGGGAGGCTAACGGGGCATTGGCTATTCCAAGGATAATTCTGGTGCCAATGGGTCTGGCAGAGCGGGCCGACCACAACGCGTGTCTGACTGCCACGGTTGAGGCTGCCTGTCTCGCTCACTTGTTTCCATTCGGCCACGATGTCGGGTGTGGCGTTGAGGTTATGTTCGCGGACGTACTGGATTTCCTCGCGGAAACCGTCAAGGGTGAAACGGAAGCCGTCAGCCACGTCGTTTGGATTGTATTTACCTGTGGTGGAGTAGGCGAGAATGGGCTTCACGCGGTCGTCGCCAGCGATGATGACGAAGCCTTCGCCGTTTTCGACGTTGAAGACGTAATAGTCAACACCGTTGCGTTCGACGGCAGCCGAAACTAAATGCAGTTGGATGTCAGCGCTTTTTTGGCCGACAGCGGTGGTGCTCAGGAACTTGGCGCCGATTTTTTGGGCCTTCAGTTGGTCGACAGGGCCAGCCATTACGCTACCGATTGTGGCAGCGATAAGGCAAAAAGTCAAAGTCAGTTTTTTCATATAGGGATGCTTTGTATTTGATTTCGAGGGGGCAAAGATACTCTCTTTTTTTAATTTAGGTGACCAAAATGGGAAAAAATAACGGAGCATTGGCTTTTTCTGTGCTCCGTTGTCTTGATGTGAATGAAAGCGTCTTAGGCTTCACCCTTGGGCGTTTCTGGCACAGGACCGTATTGGTTCTCGGTGGGGTTGCCAGGCTGTGCCCACCATACGATGAGGATGATCCAGCCGATGACTGGAATCAGGCTGAGAAGCATGAGCCAGCCGCTTTTGTTGATGTCGTGCAGGCGGCGGACACCCAAGCCTAATTGGGGCAACAAAATAGCGATGCTCCATACGCTGGAGAGCCAAACGCCAGCTTTGCCCAAGCAACCTAGGATGGCACTGACGATGAAGTTGAACAGGAAGAACCACCAGAACTCAGGACGCGAGGCGCGGCCTTCAAAATTGACGTAGTTTTTCAAGATGACACTCTTGACGATGGCGATAATGTCGTTAAAACTCATATTGTTATGATTTAATGGTTAATGACGGTGCAAAGGTATAAAGTTATTTTCAGTAAGCAAAGTTTTTGTGGTATTTTTTGGGATATAGGCCTTTGAAGTCATGTCATTCCAACGTTGGATGGTGGGTAGGTTGGAATCTATGGCTTCAAAGGCCGTCATTAGGCTTTACTCCTACGAGCCGCCGCCCATAGATTCCAAGCTTCCCCACATGCCTGCGCAGGAATGACATGCGCGGCTATGCGGTCAATCTACCTTCAACTTCTTATACCTGAACCGTTTTGGCTCCACATAGCCGAGGCGTTTCAGCTTGTTTTCTTCGTACTCGGTGTAACTACCTTCAAAGAAATAGACCTGTGAATTGCCTTCAAAGGCGAGAATATGGGTGGCTACGCGGTCGAGGAACCAGCGGTCATGGCTGATGATGACAGCACAACCCGCAAAGTTCTCCAAACCTTCCTCCAAGGCACGCAACGTGTTGACATCGATGTCGTTGGTCGGCTCGTCCAAGAGGAGGACGTTGGCTTCTTGTTTCAAGGTCAAGGCGAGGTGCATACGGTTGCGTTCACCGCCCGACAGCACACCAGCTTTCTTCTGCTGGTCGTTGCCGCCGAAGTTGAAGCGGCTGACGTAGGCACGCGAGTTCATGCTGCGCTTGCCGAGTTGAATCAGTTCGTTGCCGCCGCTGATGACTTCCCAAACGGTCTTCTCGGGGTCGATTTCAGCGTGTTGTTGGTCCACATAGCCGATTTTCACGGTCTCGCCGACCTCAAAGGTGCCTGAGTCAGGATTTTCCAAGCCCATGATGAGGCGGAACAAGGTCGTTTTGCCCGCACCATTTGGCCCGATGACACCTACGATGCCGCCTTGCGGCAGGCTGAAGTTGAGGTTCTCGAACAAGAGTTTGTCGCCGTAAGCCTTGGTAACATTATGCGCCTCAATGACTTTTGTTCCAAGTCTGTCGCCATTGGGGATGTAGATTTCGAGTTTCTCTTCCTTTTCCTTCACGTCCTCGTTGAGCATCTTCTCATACGATTCCAAACGCGCCTTGCCTTTGGCATGACGGGCTTTCGGAGCCATGTGTACCCATTCCAGCTCGCGTTCGAGGGTCTTGCGGCGTTTGCTTTCGGTCTTTTCTTCCATGGCAAGGCGGGCGGTTTTTTGGTCGAGCCACGAGGAATAGTTGCCCTTCCACGGGATGCCTTCGCCACGGTCGAGTTCGAGGATCCAGCCGGCCACATGGTCGAGGAAGTAACGGTCGTGCGTGACAGCGATGACGGTACCCTTGTATTGCTGCAAATGGCTCTCTAACCATTGGATGCTCTCGGCATCAAGATGGTTGGTAGGCTCGTCAAGGAGCAGGATGTCAGGCTCTTGCAAGAGAAGCCTACATAAAGCCACGCGGCGACGCTCGCCGCCAGAAAGGTTGCGCACGGGCGTGTCGCCGTCGGGACAGTTCAATGCGTCCATGGCGCGTTCCAATTTGCTGTCGAGTTCCCATGCGTCGTGCTGCTCGATGAGTTCGGTCAGTTCGCCTTGACGGGCAATCAGCTTGTCGAAGTCAGCATCAGGTTCGGCGAACTTGTTGTTGATTTCCTCGTATTCCTTAAGGATGTCGACGATTTCCTGCACGCCTTCTTCCACCACTTGGCGGACGGTCTTGTTGTCATCAAGTTGTGGCTCTTGGTCAAGCATCCCGACCGAATAGCCGGGCGAGAAGACCACTTCGCCGTTGTAGGATTTCTCCTTGCCCGCGATGATGCGCAGCAAGGTCGATTTCCCCGCTCCGTTCAGGCCGATGCTGCCGATTTTGGCACCATAGAAAAATGAGAGGTAGATGTCTTTCAGGATTTGTCGCGACGGCGGGATGATTTTGCTTACGCCCACCATCGAAAAGATGATTTTTTTGTCGTCGGGTTGTGCCATATTCTTGTTGTTGTGTTGTTCGTTTTATGTGTATGCGCGGGGAAAATTCCCTGCTTAATGTCCTGTCGCCCCTATGGGGCTTGGTTCATCGCATCTTCCAAGATGCTCGTCGCTTTCCCCCAATCATAAACGCGGTTCGTGAAATCAAACCCCGCTTGGGCGAGGCGTTTGGCCTTGTCGTTGTCGGTGAGGAGGGTGATGATATGCTGCGCCAGTTCCTCAGCGGTGCTACCGACCATGATTTCCTCATTTGGTTTGGCGCCTAAAGAGGCGTTGGCCAAGGGTGAAGTGATGGCGGGCAGGCGCATCGACATGGCTTCCAATAGCTTGTTTTGCAGGCCTGTACCGATGCGCATCGGGGCGATGAACACACGGCTTTGTGCGTAAGCATCGCGAATGTCATCAAGCCAGCCACTGACGATAATACGGTCACAGGCGGCTTTCTTGACCTTGGGGTCAGGGGTGGCACCGGCAATGTAAAGGGTCGTTTCAGGTCGCGACTTCCAAACGATGGGCAGGATGTCGTTGGCCAAATATTCCACGGCATTCACGTTGGGCGGATAACTCATGTTGCCCGTGAAGACGAGGTCGTATTTCTTCTCACGCTCCATCGGCTTGAAATAGTCGTGGTCCACGCCGTTGGGAATGATGAGGATTTCATCGCGCTTTTCGTGCGGAAATAGTTGTCTGTCAGGCTCACTGATGATGGTTTTCACATCGAAATCTTCAAAGACGGCGGCTTCGTAACGCTTCAAGCGGCGGTACTCCATATTGAATACAGGTCGCGTGACGAAAGAAGCAATGTCGGCGCGGCGTTTCATGCCGTAGGAGAAAATATCTTGATAGTCAATGGCTTTCGGGATGTCTTTGTGTCGGATGTACTCTGCCGTCCTCAGCAGTTGCCCGTAAAGCATATCAGGCTTGTGTTTGGCAATCAGTGCGTTGACTTTCTTGGCGGCCTTGTGGTTGAAGAAATAGCCGCATTGTAGGGGCAAACCCTTGAAAAAGGCGCGAACGAGGCCCAAAAGAATTTGCGGCTTCGTCACCTTGATGAAACTGATGGACTGGCAATAGGGCTGCAAAGCGCGAAAAGCGTCCTGCTCGTTGACCTTCGGGTTGTCGTTGAGGGCGCAAAGGACAATTTCATTGCGTTTGGCGAGTTGCTTTATCTGGTTGAAAGCCCGCAATTTGTCACCTTTTTCCAGCGGATAGGGTATGCGGGGCAAGAGTACAAAAATCTTCATTTCGTCAGAATTCAGGGTACAAATATAGAGTTTTTTTGTTACACGCAGAATACGCTGAATTATGAGAAACGCAAAGTGACGCAAAATTTGTATCCGGTAGGTTCTGCGATTTCTGCGGATTCTGCGTGAAATAAACTCGAATTCTGCGTGAGATTACAGGAAAGTAATCTTGCTCCCGGGTTTAATCTGCTCATAAAACATCAGCAGACGGGCGATGATTTTGCGGTTGTCGTAGGTCTCTTCGACGAGTTTTCGTGCGGCTTGGCCAATTCTGACGGCAGTCTGCGGGTTCTCGTTGAGGCTGCGGATGGCTTCAACCAGCTTGGCAATGTTCTCGGCGATGATGATGTTCACCTCCTCATCGTAAAGGATGCCTTCTGCACCGACGCGAGTGGTGATGACGGTTTTGCCCATTGCCATCGACTCGATGATTTTGATACGAATGCCACTGCCAGCCAAAAGAGGCACGATGGCCACATCGTTTTCAGCCACAAACGCCTTGGCATCAGGCACTTCTCCGATAACGTCCACATGCGGGTTTTTCAGTACGGTTAGCCATTCGGGCATATTGCGTCCGGCAAGGTGGTAGACGAAATCGGGCACTTTCTCCACGGTCTTGGGCAGCACTTCCTCGATGAACCAGCGTATGCCTTCCTCGTTGGGCATCCAGTTCATGGAGCCGATGTGGTAGAATTTGGGTTGCCCCTCGATTTCGGATTTTGGCGTAAACTCCTCAGGATAAACGCCATACGGAATGTCGATGATGGGCTTGGAACAGTATTTCCGGAAATAAGCGGCATCCTTGCGTGTGATGGCCGCAATGCCGTCGACGGTTTCCAAAGCGGAGAGTTCGTAGTTTTTCAACGTGCTGGCTAAGTGGTTGATATACCAGCGTTTGACGAAAAATCGGGTCTCCTTGGCGATGCGCTCCCAAATCTTGTGTTCCACGTTGTGGGCGCGCAGCACAATCATGGCTTTGGAATGCTCGCGGATGGTTTCGACGTAGGGCATCATGTAAAGCATTTCCAACTGTACCACGTCAAAGTGTTCTTTTTCAAGTACTTCAGCGAGTCTGGTCTTGAACTCCTTCGAAATGAAGCGCTCCACGTGATACGACTTGTTGGTGAACAGATTGACGAGCGCTTTCAGTGGTCTGACGCGCAAATCCACGTCAATCAGCTCAATGCTGGTCTTCCGCTTGTAATCTTCGGGGATGTCGGCCTCACTGACCTTGTATTTCTCGTTGTTCACGGCCAAAACCTTGACCTGATGTCCTGCATCCAAAAGTCCAGTGATGATGCTGTTCATCGCCATGGGGCCGCCTTCGGAAGCAGGGTAGGGAGGCTTATTGCAGAGTAGGAGTATCTTCATGAGTTACAGGTTTTTTTGAACAATTTCTGGAAGAATTTCTTCCAACTGTCGCCATCGAATAGGGCGGCATCTGAAGTGGCCTTAAAGGTGAGGAATAGTCCGAAAGGTAATAGCACAATTGACGAGAGCCATACGCCTACAAACATGTTGATTTTGCCAAACACGGCCATTTGTTCGCCAAGGGTGGAAATGATGTAGTAGACAACGAAAAACAACACCGAGATAACTACAGGCAAGCCCAGCCCGCCTTTGCGAATGATGGTGCCTAAAGGGGCGCCGATGAAAAAGAAGATGATGCAGGCAATGCTGAGCGTGAACTTCTTGTGCCATTCCTTCTTGTGCTTGTTGATGTTTTCGACTTGCGCCCGAAGATCAACCTTGTTGAACGAGGCGTTTTCTTTGGCGTTTTTGGCGTTCGAAAGGGCAATGTCAAGGATTTGTGCTCGGTTTGACACATCCAGGTTGTCGAACAAAGGCCATTTGAGGAGCGCAAGCGTGTCTTTGTGAAGACTGTCGTTTTGTAACTGGTCGTTTTTCAATCTGTCTTGTTCGGTATGGAGGCTGTTGTAGTTGGTCCAGCGTCGCTGATAATTGTCGGTGAATGTCTGTTGCTTCGTTTCAAAACGTCGTTCGAGCGAGTCCAAGGAGCGCGTGAGTTGGCGGATGTTCATCATGGCCTGATACGACTTGTACATGTCCTCACTGGAACGGGTCATGTCGAAGTCCTTGAGGCTGAACTTGATTTGCTCCTGCTTGAACGACATCCGTTCAAAAGGCCGTTTTTCCTTATAATTGTCTGGGGTGAGGTCGGTGTAGTTGTAACCATTGTAAAGGGTGAAGATGATGTTGCGTTGGTTGGGACTGAGCGACATCATGCCTGAGTCGGCGGAGATAATTTTGGTGTTGCCCGCGCGGTCGGAATGCTCGTAAATCTTCACACCGTAGATGCTGCTGCCATCCTTGCCTTTCTTTTCCACATAGATGACGTAGTTCTCGATGTCCTTGTAAAACACCCCTTCCTTGATGTTGAAAGCCAGTTTCTGCCTTTGCACATCGGTCAGCAGAGTGCGCCATTTGAGGGTCGCCATTGGGATAAGGCTGTTTGAAATGAAGAAAGCCATGACGCTGAGCATCAGCGAGAAAAGTAACAAAGGCCGCATGGCTCGCCACATGGAGATACCCGATGCTTTCATAGCCACCAATTCGTAATGTTCGCCGAGATTGCCAAAACACATGAGCAGAGCGAGCAGCAAGGCCAAAGGAAGCGACATGGGGATGGCCGTGATGGATGTGTAGAATAGAAGCTCCGCTATGATTTTGATTTCCAATCCTTTGCCAACCAGATCGTCGATATAAAGCCATACGAACTGCATCACCCAAACGAATACCACGATGAAAAAGGTAAGTACGAACGTACCCAAAAATGAACTGACGATATAGCGGTAGAGTTTCTTCATTTACTCCTGTATTCTGGGGCAAAAGGCTTTAAATAACGCTGCAAATGTATAAAAATTCTATCTTTGCCAAAAATTTCATCACAATGGAACACACTGATTTCTACAAAGGCCTTAACCTCGCCATCACCGTGAGCGACAAGAACGGCGAGGTGGTTTACCAAAACGACAGCTCCTTGGAAGTGAACGGCGACGCACGCGGACGCAACTTGAAGCAATGTCACAATGAAAAGTCATGGCAGATGATTCGTCACATGATTGACGACAATGCCACCAATGTCTACACGATTTCCAAGAAAGGCAAACGCAAGCTGATTTACCAAACGCCGTGGTACGAGGACGACGCCAAGCAAATTGTGGGTGGTCTCGTCGAACTGTCCATCATTCTGCCTGAGGAGATGTCGCATTACGACAGGGGATGAGTTTTTGGGTTAAGTCCCTTACCAGCAGCCCGTTACGCATGGCGTATTTTAACAAATCCATGGCCGAGTTGCAGCCCGATTTCTTGAAAATCCGCTCTTTGTGGTGTTCCACGGTTCGGGGGCTGATGTCAAGCGTCGTGGCTATCTGCTTGGCACTCATTCCTTTGATGCACAGACGGATGATTTCGATTTCACGTTCGGAAAAATCGGACGCTGCAAGGTCATAGTCACCGGAAGACGTTTTATCGGTTTTAAGGTGCTTGTTGTCTTCTTGCATGATGGAACTAACAATGGCGGTCAGGTTAGCGGACTGCACGTCCTTGCTGATGATGCCGTTGATGCCCTCATTGGCCAATGCCATAATCTCAGGTTTGTCGACTTCGCCAGTGATGAGTAGGGTTTTTGCTTGGGGGCATACCGATTTCAACACTCTGATGATGTCGTGTCCGTTGCCGTCGGGCAGGAAATAGTCGAGCATGGCAAGGTCAATACCATCGGGATGGCTTTCAATGAAGTCGACTGCCTCGTGCACATTGGCGGCTTCGGCCACCACTTCACAGTTGAGGTCTGAGAAGGTCAAGGCCATGCGTAGTCCCTCTCGGTAAATAGGGTGGTCTTCAATAATCAGTATTCTTGTCTTCATAATTGGTTTATACTGAACCGAACCGTTGTGCCGTTTCCAGCCTTGCTTTCCACTGTGATTTCGCCGCCACTACGGTCAAGGAGTTGCTTGCATAGCATCAGGCCGAGACCTGATCCGGTCTCGCCTTGCGTGCCTTGTGAGGGAGTGACGAGGTCTTTCGTCAGCAAGGACAGTCGCTCCTCGCTGATGCCTGTGCCGTGGTCGGCGATGTTGACCCAAATCATGCCCTTCTCTTTTGTTGCACTGATGTTGATTTCGCCGTCGGGCCAGGAGAACTTGACCGCGTTGCCAATTAGGTTGCGCATTATGAGCCTCACTATATTGGCATCGTCGTTGGCCTTGAGCGATGGCTCCACGTTATTGTTCACTTTCAGGCGCTTTTTGTCGATTTCGGTCTTCAACGCACTGATACACTCGTCGACGAGGGCACTCAGGCCGAATGTGGTTTTGTTGTTGCTTTCGCTGTCCAACTCCACTTTCATCCATTCGATGAGGTTGAGCATCTTCTCCTTCAGGCTGTCCGACGAAGACTTGAGCGTCAGCACTTTGGCCTTCACATCGTCTTTTGTCATGTCGTCAAGGTGGTTGTTCATCACGTCGAGCACAAGGTTTTGCGACATCACGGAGGTTTTGAAGTCGTGAGAAACTACAGAAAACAGATGGTCTTTGGTGGTGTTGAGTTTTGTGAGGGCTTTGTTCTGCTGCTTTCGGACATGACCCAAACGCATTCCAAAAACAATAAGCATCAGAAGTAGTGCGGTCAGGGCAATTAGGAGAGTGATGGTCAGTTTGCTTTGTCGGTTTTTCTCTTCCTGAAGGGCAATTTGGTGTTCTTTTTCGGCGAGATCGTATTTCACCTGATAGTCGCGGACGAGCTGTTGTTGTTGCTGGTCGAAGATGGAGTCCTTGAGGGCGGTGCTTTGCTCGAAATAGTCCAAGGCGAGAGATTTGTCGAAATGGCGCGCGGCTTCATAGGCGCCGTTCAATGCGGTGAGTTGCAGTTCATCGAAATGGTTGTCAGTGGCCAAGGCTGCGGCCTGACGGTAATGTTGCTCAGCCGCTTGGTAATGGCCTTTGTCGGCCTCAAAACTGCCATAGAGGTCATGGATTTCGGCCAGAAGATAGGCATCCTTTTCGACTTCGGCCATGCTCAAGGCTTCGTCGGCAAGGACGAGGGCTTCATCCGCACGGCCTGCGGCGTGATAGGCTTGTGCCAGCATGACCATCTTGCTGATGTGCTTGAAGGGCAGGTCGTCGTATTGTTGCGAAAGCTTCAAGGCCTGCTCTGCCAAATCGATGGCTTCCTTCAGGTTTTCAGCTTTTTCTGTGCCTTCCACGCTTTCTGCTCGCTTGAGGCAGACTGCCGTGAGGTTTTGCAGGTAGAGGGCAAGGTCTTGGAAATCAATAGTGTCTTGCGGCTCGCCGAGCATCTCGATGCAATTGTGGTAAAGCTTTTCCGCTTGGTCGAACTCGTTCATGGTAAAGTAGATTTCGGCCATGTTGTTGCGGGTGTAGCGAATGTTTTTGTCGTAGAACGCCACCGCACCTTCTTGATGCAGTGCGTATTCGCTGTCTCTCAGACGTTCCATCGTCTCGGCGCAAATTTCATAGCTTTCGGTGGCTTCCTTGAATTTCCCTAAACGTTGGTAGGCGATACCGAGGATGTTGTAGCAACCGGCCATTTCGAAAAGGTCGTCAGTGGATTCATACACGGCGAGGGCTTCTTGGCAACAATTGACCACCTCCACAAATTCCGATCGGTCGTAATGGTAAAAGATGCGGTCTTTCAGGGAGAGGGTATCGGTATTTTGAGCGAAAACTCTGATAGCCAATGCGATGCAAATAAATATACAGGTTGGTTTCTTCATGATTGTTTTAAAAATGTAGAGACGGTGCCATGCACCGTCTCTACTTACAGTTGGTTAATTATCTAACTACCAGTTTGCGGCAATACGTTCCCTTGCCTTCCACGGTGATTCTCAGCGTATAGACACCAGCAACATTTGGGGCGGCAATGGTTTGTACAGCCGTTGCGCGCAACGTCTCAACTACCACGCCGAAGACGTTGACGATTTCCACCTGCACAGACGTTGCACGTAACGTCTCTACAGCGGGAAGGGTGAGGGTCAGCACCTCGCCACGGTTCACAGGATTCGGGTAGATGTGCATACGGTTGCAGTATTCCTCCACGCCTGTCGTGCTGCGGAAGCGGATGACGCAAGGCTCGTTCAGGTTCCCGATGATGGCGTTGGTCTCGTATTGTAGAGACGCGCCATGGCATGTCTCTTCGTTGTCAGTTTCAGCATCGTAGAGGCCAAAATGAAGCTCGGAGGCTTCATCTCCTGCAATGGTCAGGAAGGCCACGTAACGGTTCAAAGGTTCAACGTACATCAGTTTCGCACTGCCTCGGCACACGCCGTTGGCGAAGGCGGCTAACTCGTAGTTCTCGCTTTGGAGTTCCTCGTCGTCAAGCTCGACTACAGCCGTGACGGTCATGTTGTCGGGATAGGCGTGCATGTCGGGTACCCAGTGGTTGTTGTCGGCGGTGATGTTTTCAGCAAGAATCTCGCTCTTGGCGGCGGGGTAGGAGAGCGTGAAGTTGTTGCTACTGTTTGAGTTGTAGAGCAATCCCGTGCCTGGGTTGATGGTCATCAAAGTGCCGACCCAGCCCATGCCATTGTAGTAGGTCGCGTAGCCGTTCTGGGCTTTCAACTGGTCGCCTTCGGCAGGTGTGATGCCAGAAAGCGCAGTAGTGACGCTCATGCTGTTGCTGACGGGGTAGCCAATCCAGTTCCAGCCGTGCTTGATGGTGATGGGATGTGCTGCCGAGGTGGTCTGCTCGCCCGTCATGGACACGGTGCAGGCACCGTTGGTCTTGATTTTGTATGACGACTCGTTGTTGATGCTGGTGAGTGTTCCCATCCAGCCCATGCCTTCGTAATAATTGGTGTAGCCCACTTGCGACTTGATTTGGATGCCTTGGTTGCCGAGGCTGTTTTCAAGCATTTGCAGGCCATTGATGTCGTTTAGCTCGATGTAGGTGGAATACCAGTTCCATCCGTTGTTGAAGTTGGCTGTTTGTGTGTCATCGCCTCCACCGCAGTCTTCCAAGATATTGCTGAAGCCGCCCCAGCCCGTGTAGGCACTCAGTGTGCCGCAGGGCACCGTGACGGGAATAGTGTTGCTTATCCCGGAGAAAACGTCCTGGCCCAAGGTGGGCGGCGTGGTGGCCAGCACTTGGAGAGAGGTAAGACCGCTGCAACCAGAGAAAGCATTGTATTCAATTGTGGTCACGGAGTTGGGGATAGTCAGGCTTGTGAAACCGCTGCAATTATCGAAAGCATAGCGTCCAATCGTGGTCACGGAGTTGGGAATGGTGAGGGTGCCCGTGAAGCCGCTGCAACCATAGAAAGCACTTTCTCCAATCGTGGTTACGGAGTTGGGTATGTTCAGACTTCCCGAGAATCCGCTGCAATACTCGAAAGCACCGTGTTCAATTGTGGTCACGGAGTTGGGGATAGTCAAGCTTGTGAATCCATTGCACCCAACGAAAGTATACTCTTGTATCGTTGTGACAGCGTTGGAGATGGTCAGGGTGCCCGTAAAGCCGCTGCAACCATTGAAAGCATGGCGCCCAATCGTGGTCACGGAGTTGGGGATGGTGAGACTGCCCGTGAAGCCGCTGCAACCATAGAAAGCACTTTCTCCAATCGTGGTTACGGAGTTGGGGATGGTCAGGCTTGTGAATCCACTGCAACCAGCGAAAGCATAGCCTTCGATGGTGGTCACGGAGTTGGGTATGGTCAGGCTTGTGAATCCGCTGCAACCAGCGAAAGCTTCGTATTCAATTGTGGTCACGGCATTGCCGATAGAGAGGCTACCTGAGAACCCGCTGCAACCAGAGAAAGCCATCTCATCAATCGTGGTCACGGAGTTGGGTATGGTGAGGTTGCCCGTGAATCCGCTGCAATCTTCGAAAGCCGATTCTCCAATCGTGGTCACAGAGTTGCCGAGGGTCAGCATGCCCGTGAAGCCGCTGCAATCATCGAAAGCATGGTCTTCAATCGTGGTCACGGCATTGCCAATAGTGAGACTGCCCGAGAAGCTGCTGCAACCAGAGAAAGCATAGCCTCCGATGGTGGTCACTGAGTTCGGAATGACCAAGCTGCCCGTGAGGCCATAGCAATAGCTGAAAGCACTTCCTTCAATGGTGGCCAGGGAGTTGCCGAGGGTCAGGGCGCCCGTGAAGCCGCTGCATTCCATGAAAGCACTCTCTCCAATCGTGGTCACGGAGTTGGGAATGGTGAGGCTGCCCGTGAAGCCAGTGCATTGAGTGAAAGCACGTTCTTCGATCGTGGTCACGGAGTTGCCGAGGGTCAGGGTGCCCGTAAAGCCGTTGCAGTAAAAGAAAGCACGATTCCCTATGGTGGTCACAGAGTTGGGGATGGTGAGGCTGCCCGTGAGGCCGTCGCAGTTTTCGAAAGCGCTGTCGCCAATTGCGGTCACGGTGTAGGTGTGGCCGCTGTAGGTCACGGTTTCGGGGATGGTGAGCGGGCCGGTGGCGTTATCGTTGTCCACGTGGCTGACCACCGTCACGGAAACGCCGTCTTCATTCACCGAATAGATGAGGTCGCCCACGGTGAATTCCTGGACGGCTTCGGCCTCAGTGTAGGTGAAGGTGGTCTTTGGCAGGAAGCTTGAGGGATTTGGCGTCACGTTGGCCAAGCTTTCACTGTCAGAGCCATACAAAGCCGCGCCGGTGTGGTTGGGGTCGCCATAGAAGTAAATCTGCATGTAGTTGGCATCGGTCGTGTTGTCGCAGCCCACGAGGAGGTCGCCGCCGTTGTAGGCGAAGGGCGTGGTGAAGGTGATGGTTACCTCGCCTTGGCTGCCCGCTGCCACGAAGTTGACGGTGCCGTGATACACGATTTGCTCCGTGCTCTTGTCGACGAAGG
>JAEEGJ010007018.1_pt1 | contig 32978 bp, 33 predicted proteins | sample 8958761 | NCBI WGS metagenome assembly JAEEGJ01 (sample SAMN16246546, study PRJNA631951) | gut metagenome | biome: gut microbiome; feature: rumen; material: RS-attached | host: Bos | place: Iran: Karaj | collected 2018-10
ATACTTTTCACCAAATGGATCTACACCTGTGCGCTTTTGTTCCGCATCAGCTTTATCCAGGATCTTCCCGTCACGGTCGTAGCTTTGCTCGAATTTGTTCCACTCGGCAGATGCCTTGTATTCAGGCGTATCAGGATATCCCTGCAACGACCACTCCTCACGCGGAGGCATTGAATGCTTAATGTCTTCTTCTATCGACGGTCCCCATGAACTTCTTCCGAAGGATAAAGGTCCTATTCCTCCAGTGATAGCAGCATAGGCAGTAGCACCCATCGCTGACACTACTGCCGCGACCAGAACAGTCGTTACGACTTTTTTCTTCACATTATGCTTGGGTAATTCTGTAGTTTTAGCGGTTGAAGACATAAGCTTTTCGCGCATTTCCGCTTTTCTTGCCACATCCATTTTTATCTTATCGGTAGTATCTCTCATAAATATTCCTCCAATCCTATCCTCATCTTTGCTTTGCCCCTGTTGATCCTTACTGCAACGGCTGATTCGGATATCTTCAGTATTCCTGCGATATCTTTGTATGAGTAACCCGCATAATAGTGCAGGTAGATTGGCATCCTGAACTGACCGTCAAGGTTCATGAGTTCATCATATACTGCCTTGTTTCTCTCATTGAAATCATCGAAATACTGCAGTTCATTTTCCGCAGACTCAAGATCAACGTCTTTTTGGCGGGATGCTGATCTGAAATAATCTCTGCAGCTGTTGGCCGTCATGGTGAAAAGATAAGTCTTTTCCTTACCGGGTTTAGTAGCCACTCTATCGTCAAGAAGTTTTAAAAACACATCCTGAACAATATCTTCAGCGTCGTGCTTGGAACCCGTGTAGTAGACGGCAAATCTGTATAGATCATCAGCATAAGCATCAAATAATCTGACTACATCTTCATTTTTCAAATTCTTTGCCTCCGGTGTTATTTGAGATCTCACCTATATGACGGATCAGAACACCATTTTCTTACAACCCACGATGTCCTCTTGATTATCAGGTATCACAAGCAGATTCTAATAATGAAGTTCCTAAGTGATTATTACAGCATCTTCAGGCTGATTCTTTCCTTCATCATTATCCTTTTTATCTTCCAAACTCTTTATATTTTTTCTGCTGATAATACAGTTGAACATATTTCTGTATTACCTTATTACTCCATACTATTTAAACAGCACCATATAAAGATAGCATCCGCCCACAGATATCACATTGCTCATGCTGTGCATTATCATTGGATAAATAACGCTTTTCGATCTTATAAAAGTATATCCGTAAAAGATTCCCAGAACAAAAGCATAACAGACCTGAAACCACGGAATCGAGAAAGTGAATACATTAATATGGGCAACACCAAAGAGAACAGCTGCACTGATTACGGCTATAGCCCTGTCTCTTTTACTTTCAGGATCAAGCACACTTAACAGCACGGCTATAGGCAGCGACCTGAAAAGGATCTCTTCTGACGGACCAGATAGTAGCAACTGGAACCCGAGTGTTCCAATTACATTTGTCGGATTCAGTTCATAATCGTAAGTACTTATGGTATTGGTAAACGAGCCGGCGATATAAATAGCGAGATAATAGACAGTTATTGCAACGCAGAAAAGCACCGTGTCTTTAATGCCCTTGGAATCCAAACGCGGCCTGAGATAAAACCCTTCTATCTTCTTTACCTTCCGGATGATAAAGATCAAAGCCAGAGCACAGAGCATTTGTATTATGTGATGCACCGACACCTGTAAAAACAGATCATCTGGATCCAAAGCGGAATAATCAAACAGTCGGGATATGAAGAACCCGAAGCGACTGAATATAAACTGGATTGCGAACAGCGCAACGAACAAGACCGCTGCTATAACATATTTGGTGTTGCGCTTTGATTCTATACTCATATGTTCCTCGTAATGCATGTCTGCTAGTCCTTAACTCGGACTCATACAGCCGTTCATATCTCTTTTTACTTTTAATCTACCAACTTCGTCTTTTGGGTTTTACTGGTGCGGGGCGGATCATATCCTTGAATCTTTCCCACTTGGTATATTCTCCGGTATTCAATATATACTCCCGGATATTGAAGCTGGCCTTAACTTCTTCGTCTTGATAACGGTGTCTGCCTTCACTCACGGAAGCACTGTCTTCATGGGTAAGATATTTCAGTCTTTCCGATATCCAATATCTTTTGCTTAAAAAGTCGGGATACGGGGCATAATGTATATCAAAGATCTCCTCTATGTCCTTATCGTAACACTTCTTATCAACAAAGCAGACAATACGCCAGTATGACTCTTTCTTATCACCTGCATACGGAGGTGCTTTCATCATCTCTTCCACATATTCTTCACAGGAAGAATACTTTTCCATCCCTTCAAAACCATTTGCCCAATTGTATCTTAGACCGTTCGGGCGGCAGCGCATGTCAAACTCTGTGTAGTATTCCTTATCCTGCAGGATATATGCCCAGTTACGAATCATGGGATGGTTCAGCGCTGACCGGATAAAAGATTCCGTATCGCCATGTTCACCATCTTTGATGCTCACAAAATAACAATAATCCTTGCCCACTAACACTCCTAAACATACAATTCAATCAGTGTATGGCTATTCAAAATATCTTTCTACAAGATCCTTAGCTATGCGAAGGCCTTCGCCGGTATACTCACGGGCTTCCTTTATAGCCTCGATCTTCCTGCCCTGCCTTACGAGTTCAGAAATCTTTTCTTTCTCGGTATCCGGGAGTTTAGCTAGTACATTTTCGAGATATGCCTTATATCTTGGTCCGTCATTGACAAGCTCCTGCTGTGCTTGAGCAAATGCTTCTACGTCTTTTTGGCGCTGCTCTGCGATCCGCTGCTGAGCTTCCTGCTTAGATGCAACTTGCTGAACTACAGGCACTCTGCCATTCTTCTTTATAAACTCAACCATCTTACCGGCGGTAACGGCATCATTACTTCGAAGAAAATGAAGCGATAAAACCTCTTCTCCTTCATAGCCGGCGAAAATCAGCCTGGGCGGTTTATTCCTTGTCTCCACGCAGTAGTGATCATATTGAGAAACATAGCAGACTTTATCTTCCTTCTCGCCATCTTTGTATTTAACCGTGACTTTCTGCTCATCAATGATCAGGCATGATTCCTTGAAACAGAATGGCTGTCTGCCGATCAGGATCATAATCAAGAGACCGATGCCAAATGCGATCATCGCGGCTATCCAGGCTTTATCATCAAGGTAAACCCGGCCAATTCCATAAGCGATAGCAGTTGGCAATATAACCAGATATCCCGAAAAGGTAATCAAAGCGATTACCTTCAGTTTCTTTGTGTATCCACAAGAGTAAAAGACAAGACGGTCGGAAAGATACTCATTAGGTTTTGACGTAGTGTTCTTTTGACGGGCAAACATAGCACCCGTAACTATAAGCAGTATGAAAAAGCCTACGGAAAGCACTGTTCCCAACGTATAAGTAAGCAGTTCCTGAATGTAATAGGTGTTCATTATGCTTTATACTTCTTTCCTGTTTTTTAAACTTTGCTATTGTTATGCAAAACTAGTCATTATTATATTTTATCCCACAACTGCCTTCCACATATGCATACTTTCCAAGTGATCGCAGTTTAAACACTCCATTTTTCCAAGGTGTTTAATATGATCGCCAATGTTTCTTCACGTGCCTTCTGACATTCCTCCGGATACTTCTTCTCTCTTGGGAGCATATTATTGTTAATGGGAAAGTACCCGAGATTATGGCTTCCTGTCTCTGAATTGATGTGCCTGAAACCATGCTTGAACCCGCTCCTTTGAAGTCTTTTCACAAGCAGTTCGGCATCCCGTTTTGCAGGTACTGATTCGTCATGCGTGGATGTAAGGAACAGAATATCTCCGTTTATTCTCTCCACCGGGATCTCGTTCTCGGAAGTTCCCTTTATATCCCACTCGTCAAAGAAATATAAAAGCTTTATGTTGTGTTCCCTTACACATCTTCCAATAAACGAGGAGAACAGTCTTTCCTTCTTAACATAGGGAAAGTCGCGGCCGTTAAATGAAACCATTGCCTTGCAAGGGTCTTCGCCGGGCCCTCCGGTACCCTGCATGATGTGACCAAAGGACGAGGCAGCGATCACAAGGCTTATATCGGGGACTACACTTGCCGCGAGGAGCGCCATTCCGGCGCCCTTTGAATTGCCGTAGATCCCGATGCGCTTAAATCCCATCCGCTTCATCTCATCGCAAGCAGCCTGGAATTGTTCCAGGGGGATTGCCCTCATGCCTTTTTTCTGTCCTTCACCGCCATAGTAGGACATTGCAAGTGTGGAGTATCCCTTTCCTGCAAAAAGGGCTGCATATTTTGAGGGAAGATCCAGCCCTTTAAGTCCCTGTACGACTATCAAAAGTCTATCGTCATTCCTTTGCGCTCTGTAAAGGATCCCTTCAAATCCATCTTTTAAATATATGAATCGGCTTTCCACTGTTGTAACCTCTTAGCTTGTTTTCGGGGTTATTATACTGCAAACGATTAGCCGCCGCTAACTACAAAGCGTTTCTGTTTTTAATACTGCGGCTGAGCATAAAAAGGCCTCTGATCTCTCAGAGGCCTTGGTTCAATTAATCCGCAAACTTACAGTTTGATCAGAGCTTGTATTTATCACTTATGTCGGGATAGAACTGCTTCAGCAGATCGTTCCATTGCTTTGCGGTCTTGCCGACATTGTTGTAATAACCGATATAACCGGCTACACCAGCGGCGATGATCAAAAAAACAAAGCTTATTATCCCGACGACAAGCTTGTCTGCGATGATCGAACCGATCAGTGTGACCAATCCAAAGAAAGCGATAGCCGCAGCGAGGATGATAACTGGCGTCTTCTGCTTTTTCTTTTTTTCGCTCAGGATGCCATATGCCTGAGCTATCTGATCTTCTTTATACTCTTTTTTGCGAAGTGCGCTTTCAAGCTGAACACTGATGCTGTAAACGGGAATCTCTACGATCTGCATATTCTTACCCTCCCCACAAAATATATTTCTATTGTATTTTAAAATCCTCTCAATTAACAGTGAAACTTAAAGCGGGAAAGCTACAGCATCAGCATATAGTTTTTGAAGGAGCATAATAAAATTGTTCAGACTCTTTCTGTTATCTGTTTTGTGTGTGCATAGTACGAGATGAAAACATTCTTCACAATCATATGGTATCCATGCAAACTGTCCGCTGTGATCATTAAGGAATCCTGGCGCGAGGCAGATTCCCTTTCCTGCTGCCACATTGGTAAGAGTGCTGTCGTGATCCGGACTGTTGAAATAACTGATCTTGCCTGAAGATATGAGCCGTTGCTGGACAGCTCTTAATGCATCCGGGGAACCTCCTCCGACCATAAGTGTTCTGCCGTGAACATCTTCTTCAGTGATTATATTCTTGGCCGCGAGCGGATCATTCTTATCAACTATAAGGTAGATGCGCGAATCAAATAACTTGTGAACATTTATCCCCGGAATATGCTTTGTCTGTTCCGTAAGCGCAAAGAAGATGTCTGCATCATTTCTCAGGAAGACCGCAAGGCCGTGTCCGTAATTGAACATTGGTGTTATCTGCACACCCGGCTGTTCTTTTTCAAATAAGCGGATGGCTTCAGGAAGGAAATACAAAGCCTGACGGACAGACATTACGATGGAGATATTGTCATTATATTTGGCACTGAAATTCTGCCCCTGTTCGATCGCATGTTTCATCTCTTCGCGCATATTGGTCAGATAGGATACGAACTGCCGTCCGGCAGGCGTAAGCGAGGCGCCCTTCCCGCTTCTCTCGAAAACAGCAAATCCTATTTCTTCCTCAAGAAGCTTTATCTGATAAGAGAATGTCGGCTGGCTTACAAAGCAGTTCTCTGCGCCTCTGCTGAAGTTCAATGTGCGTGCCAATTCAATACAGTAGTCTATCTGCTTTGTGTTCATAAACAGGTCCTTTGTTATTTAATTATTAAATCAATTATATAGTAATCCTATTGGACTTCTCAATAGGTGCAAGCGATAATGTAATCACAAAAGGAATACAGATCACGAGATACGGAGGATAAGAATATGGCAAAAACACTGATAGCGTTCTTTTCGAGAGCTGATGAGAATTACTTCGGCGGAGCAATGAGATACGTGAAGGTCGGAAACACCGAGATCGTTGCTGGCATTATCAAAGAGCTGACCGGCGCCGATACTTTTAAGATCGAGATGAAGAACCCCTATTCGCCGGTTTACATGACCTGCATCGACGAAGCCAAGAATGACTTAAGGTCGAATGCAAGACCTGAGCTTGTAAGCTTCCCTGAGAGCATCGATGAATATGACACGGTTGTTCTTGGTTATCCAAATTACTGGGGAACGATGCCCATGACCGTTGTGACATTCCTCGAGAAGTTTGATTTCACAGGCAAGACCATCCTTCCTCTTTGCACGAATGAAGGAAGCGGCATGGGATCTTCAGAGCGTGACATAAAGAAATATGCAAAGGGCGCAGTTCTTAAGAGTGGTCTTTCTATCACAGGCAGCAGAGCAGTTGACTCAAGAGATGCCGTTAAGAAGTGGCTTGCAGCAAACGGATTGATCTAAAGAATAAAGGAGGAATAAAAATGGAATACGTAACACTTAACAATGGAATTAATTGCCCCGCAGTAGGAATCGGAACTTATATGTTGGCACCTGCAGACGCCGAAAGAAGCGTCATGGAAGCACTCAAGATGGGTTATTCACTTGTGGATACAGCTAACGCTTATGTCAACGAGAGGGCATGCGGAAGAGGCATCAAGGCAAGCGGCATCAACCGCGAAGAGGTCTTCCTCTCAACCAAGCTCTGGCCGAGTGAATATGAGAATCCCAATGCAGTTGATGAGACTCTGGAAAGACTGGGTGTCGACTATGTTGATCTCCTCTATATCCACCAGCCGGCAGGCAACTGGCTTGCAGGTTACCGCCAGCTCGAAAAGGCATATAAGGAAGGCAAGGCAAAAAGCATCGGAATCTCGAACTTCGAAGGCAAATACATTGAAGAGCTTCAGACAAAGTGGGAGATCGTACCGCAGTTCATTCAGGTTGAAGCGCATCCCTACTTCACACAGAAAGAACTCCGCAAGACACTCGATAAGTACGATATCAAGCTCATGAGCTGGTATCCTTTGGGACACGGCGACAAGTCGCTTATCAACGAACCTGTTTTTGCAAAACTCGGCGAAAAGTACGGCAAGAGCCCTGCACAGATAATCCTTCGCTGGCACACCCAGATGGGCTTTGTCGTCATTCCGGGAAGCAAGAATGTCGATCACATAAAGGACAATCTGAATATCCTGGACTTCGCTCTTACAGACGAAGAGATGACTGAGATCGCAAAGCTCGACAAGGATCAGAGATACTATCACAGAACTGATGAGCAGCTCGTACATTTCGCAGCATGGAAGCCATCATTCGAAGCTGAGTGACCGGACCTAAAATGAACAGAGCCATTATTGTCTCACTGATCCTTGCTGTTCTTGCAACATCATGTACACCTGTACCTTCTGAAACCAAGAGGAGCGTATCTATGAATAAATATGATTTTACCGTTTTCGGGAATGTCGAGATCACGGGAACCGATCTGTCTTCACTTGGCAATGACGAACTCGCAGTACTTTATGTGCAGGCCAGGTACTGTCAGGCTATGACAGATGCGGATATAGATACACTGCGCCAAATAGTTTCAGAAGATATGGTCTTTACCCATATGAGCGGACTGAAACAGACCCGCGAGGAATACTTTGCAGACATCGCCGACGGAAGTCTTGATTATCACACTATCGGGATCGAGGATCCCGTGGTGGTGGTAAACGGTGATAAAGCAAGCATCACCTTTACTTCTATACTTAATGCAAACGCTTACGGTGCCCGTGGCACCTTCCGCATTAAAGGCACACATCACTACGAATTAAGAGACGGTAATTGGATCGCCGTAAACGGTAGCCATTGAGAACTGAGGACGGAGGGAAACTGATATGAAGATCCTTTCTAAAATCGCATCTGTATTAACGCTCTGTCTGATGCTTACAGGCTGCGGACAGGCAGTTATACCGGAAAGCTCCCGTCACATGAATTCTATTGTTATGCTTCCAATTTGAAAACAATAACAGGAAGATCCGGCTGGTTCGAGAGATAAGCGGACAATTTCTTATTATAGTTATGCAACATTATGGCGCCATCTTCTGTATATATAGTATGGAGGTGGCGCTTATTATGAAAAAGACGTTTAAGACAACAGCCGCAGTTCTAGTATCTTCATTTGTTCTGGCAGGATTTACGGCCTGTGGAAAACCTGCCGATAAACCTTCTGACACATCAACACCATCATCAGTTCTGAATACTACTGAAGAATCTTCGGATGCGGGATCATCGGCGAAAGACGATGACGTTAAAGCACCTGATGCTATTTTTACGGAGACTGAATTAGTAAAGATCGGTGAGCACACTTATTATCCGGCGGATCTTTTCGACGGAAGTGATCGCAATAAGCAGTATAAGGATCACATGATATCGCAGCTTCAGCAGGCAGATAAAGATCTTCACGATGACATATATGTGCACGGCATAGGAGAGTCCGAGGTAAAGGGTGAGTTCCGCTTTTTCGGAAAGATGATGAAGGACGGTGTCATCTGGGAAACGGCAGACATGACCTGCTGGTACAGCGAGGAAAACGGGAGTGCGTGGAACATTGATTCAAAATTCAGAAGAGCAGACTTTAACAAAAGCGGTCTGATCAAGGCTGAATCAGTATTCGACAAAGTCTATGAGACTGCATCAGATCCCAAAAACGTCAAAGCGATGGGGACGAATAAGATAACCGGTACATATCTCCTCGTTGCTGATGCCAATGGCACACTCTATTACGAGTTTACGATCTGTAAACACAGCGTGGTCTGTGTCGATGCGAAGACCGGAGAGATAGTATCAGAGCGCTACTGGGACGGCAGATATACCTGATTGCTTAATGTTATAGAAATGTTTCTTCGTATCAGCCATTATTCGCTTTTCCGGCCAGTTGTTTCGTATCCATCTCCTTATCCCGCTGCAGATTTCACGCACCTTTCCCTTATCCCTTCAGGTGTTAATCAATCGATTTATCACTTTGCATTAATCTGCCAATTCACATATTCTAAGGGTTGCCCCTCAACATGAATAATAGCATCGCTGTTAGTTCACTTGATAACTTTTTAGTGACTTAACATAATTAGTTGAGACCAAACGCCGACTTAGTGCATCTAATGGATAGAGAATGGAAAACAAATCTCCATTCGATTGTGTACACAAGGAAAGAGTAAGTAATGCAGATTGATGAAACGACAAGGCTTGTAAAACTCGCCAAAAAGCACGATAAGCTTGCCTTTGCCGAGCTGATGCAGGGGCACATGCAGGAGATGTACAAAGTCGGACTGGCAATCCTTATGAATGATGAGGATGTTGCCGATGCCGTCAGTGAGACGATCCTTAATTGCTTTGAGAAGTTAAATACACTAAGAGAAGACAAGTATTTCAAGACATGGATGACGAGGATCCTTATAAACAATTGTTATAAGATCCTGGATGTCAGGAAGCTTCAGACAGGCCTCGAAGAATGGGAAGAGCCTGCTGTAACTGACGAATACAATGTCGAACTTAAAGAAGCTTTATCTTCTATTGATGAGAAATACAGAACGGTCATCACTCTATATTACTTAGGGGAATACAGCACCAAAGAAATTGCTTCGATGCTCCATATCCCGAAGAGCACAGTAACTACCTGGCTCCAAAGGGGCAGAGAGCAGCTTGCAAAGTACTATGGTGGTTAAGAGTTAATAGGAGATTGATATGAAGAATAAGAATGTTTTCGAGAAAAACGCAAAGATTCCGGATGTCGTACAGCAGAAGGCAAATGCTGCTTTCAGTGAGATATATAACCGTCAGGATGAGCCGGTCGAAAAGTCTCAAAAAACACATAAATCAACCAGAGCAATGGTTATAAAGATTGCATCAACAGCTGTTGCTGCGGCCATAACTGTAGCCGTGTTATTTGCCGCAATAGCATATTTTGGCGGTCAGAAACCGGAACATCCCGAACAGTCCGAACAGTCCGAACTTTCCGTCGGCACCGGCGTCGTCGACGAGCAGTTTGCGGTCATGGTTTGCAAGGTAAAGCTTGAACCTGAAGCTTCTCTCCCGATAAGTCTAGATGTCGGCAAACAGGCATTCGGTTATGGTGTTGACTGGGATGGCAATGCAAATTATCAGATAAATTTCCCCATCTCGGTCGAGGGCGAAAATATCTCTACCGTGAATTTCAAAGTGAAAAACGCGGCCTTTGAAGTCGTAAGCATCGACGGTCCTTCCATTGTAAAGAGCGGTTCAACCGTAAAGCTTAATGATTACAGATCGACTTATGTTAATGGTTATGACATGTCAGGACATCCTATTGGCAAGACAATAGTAGGATATTACGATCAGTTCAGCGCAGATTACAGTACGCTTCAGACTTCCAAATATCTTTTTAACGTCTGCAATGCCATGACAGACCGTATGGATATTTATTGTCTGATAACTCACGAAGAAGATTTTCTCAGCAGGAGCTATATATTTACTTATTTGGTAAAGGATGTCGAAGTAACAGTCGAAGTCACCTTTGCGGATGGAACTACAGCTTCAAGGACGTTGGGCCTTTTCTGCAAAACATATCCGGCAACAGATAAGATGGATGACGGAACAGAATACACATACGAAGCTATGCAGATCTTCTGCTACGATAAAAACGCTATAGATGATGCTACCAGGCAGTTGATCAGAGAACATATCGCCCGCTGCATTGAACTCTGCAAGGCCGAAGGAGTTGATTACTCAGGCTGGGATGAACCAACAAATACTGATGCGACTGTTGATGCGACGAACGCATCTGAGAGCACGGAAGCAACTGAAAGCACGGGTGAGACTGAGCCGACTGCTTCCAGCTCAGAAACGACTGCAGGCACAGATGCAACTTCCGTCACGGAAACAACTGTCAACACTGAAACGACTGCCGGCACAGAACCGACTTCCGGTACTGATGCGACTGACAGTACAGAACCGACTTCCGGTACTGATGCGACTGACAGTGCAGAAACTACTGCCGGCACGGAAGAAACTAAAAGCACAGACGAGGTCAGCTCTACTGAAAACACAGACAATGTCAGTTCTGACAATTAAACGGGAGCTTTTGAAGATACCGGATTTGTTATGTCCGGATTTGAAGTAAAGGATTATCGGCCGCAAATGGGGATATAAGGGTTGCTCCAAAATAGGGGCAACCCTTTTTATAACTATGACAGCATTTCGCTCATAGATACTGTAGCCAGTATAGATCCGGTAAACGCGACCGTTCCGATTGCAATACCCGTTATCGGAAGCCAGAGCATTTTTCTATTACGCTTTGTCAGCATAACGATAAGAGAGATTATTCCTGAGATGCCACCCAAAGGTGCGAGCATGTATCCGAGAACAGCACCCAAAAGGAAGACTAACAGCTTAGAGGCATCCTCTGAATGGATAAGCGGACTTGAGCCCTGATATGAAGGCATTGCTGAAGCTACTACTATCAATACCATTCCTATCATTCCCAAGCCGGACATTACCATGGATATCCAGCCCAATACTTTGGCAGCTGTGGGAACCTTGGTTACATTATTCTCAGTCATATATGCTCCTTTTCAAGCAGTTATCATAACTGCCTGTCTTTATTATCTTTCCTGATGTGCTCGTTGATATAACCAATGTCTCTCTTGACCGTAAAAGCATCGATCACAAAGGCAAGCACCAGCACGACACCTACATATATAAATGCCATCCAGAAATTGCTCGGGTAGAACCATCCCACTATAAAGCCAAACAGCATTACGATCCCGGAGAAGACAAAGTATTTAATGATGTAGCTCACTACGATCGTAAGTGACAGGTATTCATCGAAAAGGAAGTTTACAACCGTAATTATCAGTGAAAGTCCAAATAGAGCCAGTACGAGTGAGATCTCTGCCGTTACACCCGACCAGATGATCGACAATGTAAATACCGCAAGTATCATCAAAGCCGCAAGTATGCATGTGTCTTTAAGAATTTTCCTGACAGGCATTTATCTAGAACCTCCTCTTTATGTCGCGCAAATATTTGCGCGATACAATGAGCCTCTCACCGTTGTCGAGCATCGCCTCGAGCCGGCTGTTTTTAAGCTGTCTGATTTCCGTAAGATGGGAGGTGTTCATGATACATGTTCTTGAGATCCTGACAAGATCTGAGTCCTCTGTGATCTTCCCTATCTCCTGCATCGAAGCATCAAGTCTATAGACATCATCCTTGGTGTACAGAAATACCTTCCTGTCCACATTTTCGAGATAATATACATCAGACATGGCAACATGCATCCGGCGGTCATCTGAGAACGCGCTGAATCTTATATCAAAACTCTCGATACGCTTAACAAGACTTCTGACCGGCCCGGTGTATTCCGGATACTCGATCGTGACTGTGAGCGGCTTGCCGGGTACCTGTCTCGTAATTATCTGCATTTAACCTTCCTGTTCCTGGTTCCGTATGCTTGCGATTACTGATGCGGTTTCCTCCTTAAATCTGCGCGAGAACGCCGCGTAAACGATCACGCATAGGAAGAACACCATATTCGTATATCTTATCAGCATACTTATTCCGGTTGTATAAGAAGATAATAACTGACTTCCGATCAAATTGCTAAACATATGCACCAACGCACCTGCTAAGATGCTCCGGTTCGTCTTAATATACACAAAGGATACGAAAACACTGAGCATCATGACACTAGGTGTGAACATCAATGCGTGAAAGACTGAGTCCTGAATAAGGTTGTACTGCGCCTGACCCGGCGTAAAATACCACGGGAGATGCCATATTGCCCAGATAAATCCCAGCAGCAGTGAGCCCTTGAGAAAACCGAATCTTAACAAAAGCCTGTCAAGTGCATACCCTCTCCAGCCGAATTCCTCATTGAGCGGGCCAGAAATAAGAGACAGAATGAGAACAAGAAATATATTCAAGGGGTTTGCAGCTATGGCTTTTATGTAATCCATTGTCGGCATCTCATAGCCCATCAGGCCGGTGCCTATCAAGATGCTTATCACTGACAGCAATGTGAAGACAGCAATCGTTATTAGCGGCCACTTCAGCCCCATCTGTCTGAAGCTGATACATCTCCGAAAGTAATCTTTACGCTTATCCTTCGGGTACGTCAGAAACACGAGGAAAAGTGCGACGACAGAAGGCGCTCCGCCTCCGAAATAGAATACAAACGTTCCCGCACCGGTTCCTGTAAATCCGAACAGGACCGGAATGAATCCGCAGATCCAGGTCCAGGCCAATGTCAGCACAAAGAACAGAACCAGGTATTTTGTTGACATCCAGTTTTTCTTCATAAGAAAACCTCCCGTTTGCTGTGAGTCTAACGGAAGATATTTACCTTAGCCATATTCTGGATCAGATGTTGCAAAATCATGCACGCAAAGTGCATTTGATTAAGTTGGCAGGTTTATTCCGGGAAAAGAATCTTATCATCCTCTCATGATCGTCCTGTCCATTTTAATAAAATCATAGATGTATTTTCTGATATTTGCAGCATGCTTATCTGATTCATTTTCAAGGTCTCTTATCTTCTTAATCATTATTCCGGACTCCTCGTAGAGCCTTGAGTTTTCTGCATCTATTTTTCTGATCTTCATTACTTTCGGGAAACAGATCACGAAAGCCTGAATAATAAAGCCGATCAACATTATGCCGGCGAAAAGTGCCAGCCAGCCGAGTATTTCCGGATGTTCCTCGCCGGAAGCAGCTGTATAAAAGTATCCGTAAACAAAGAAAATCTCGATCAGGGTCCATACGGCAGTTAAAATCCCGAAAATTACAAACATGAACATTGGAGGTCTCTTTGTGCCATACCTATCCTTAACATAATATTTTTCACGATTTATATTGTTTTGCGCAATAACATCACTGATCTTCTGTTTGTTTTCCTTAAGAGATCCGATCTCTTTGCTGCAGTCAGCACGTTTCTTCTTTTCAGTATAGATCTTGCCAAACTCAGTGAAGTATTTCTTGTCTTCTTCAGAAGCGCTTGAAATCACTTCATTTACCATTTGCGGATCATATGAGAACTCAATTGATTCAGACTCTTTTTCGAGTGCTTTCATGTTCGGCAGATTAGCTGCAGCAAGCATCAGTCCTCTTAAAGCAATAAAATCATGAGGATCCTTCTTCAACGTGAACTTATATGCATCGATAGCGGCCATGAATTCACTTCGCGAGATGTAAGTCTCACCCGCCTCATGCATGCTGTCTTCTTTGAAATATTCATAATCATAAGTCGAACCGCAAAAAGTACAATGATACATCTGCTTATCACTGTCGATAATAAGCCCTCCGCCGCAAGACGGACACTGATGCTTCCTGATAGTGCTCATTCCTGAGCCATACTCTTGCACGGGCTCTTTTACTATCAGCCTGTCTTTTTCAATAATCTCACGGCAGGAATCCATGACGAAAGCAGAGAACTCTTCCGCTTCAGCTTTACGGGTACTTATCGTCTCCCCTAACCTGTTCAATTCCGCCTTAAGCTCTTCGATATGTCTATCTATTTCATTTACCTTTTTGACGTTCGGATAGACACGCACAAGATTACCGATGGTAATTCCGGCAGCAAACGCGCCGGGGATAACTGACAAAAGGACAACCCAGGCGTCCTCTTTTCCCAGGTTTATTGCCGCCAAACTATATGATATTGCGTTCAACGTAAAAAAAGCAACAAAGCACCAATTCATAATGAACCTTGATCTGGGAGACTGCAGTGATCCATTTTTCTTTTTGAAATAATAATCGGAACGGGAATCATCGGTTAAACGGATAGTAGCTTCGAGCTTTTGCTCTTCCTCTTTAAGAGTATGTATCTCGTTAATACGGTCAGCCAGTTTCTTCTTGTCAGAATATACCTTGCCAAGCTCCGTAAAGTATCCCTTGTCTTCTTCCAAAGCGCTATCAACTGCTTCACTGACCATTTGGGAATCATATGAGAATTCTTCCGGTTTCTCATTACTGAGCAGCTCATCAATGCTTTGCATTTGGGCAGCTGCAAGCATCAATCCTCTGAGTGCGGCAAAATCGTGAGGTGCCTTTTGCAGATATAATTTGAATACATCGACAGCAGCCTCAAACTCTCCTCTCGAAAGATATGTATCACCCAGTTCGAGCAGCTTTTCTTCTCTGAAATAATCGAAATCATAAGCAGAGCCGCATGAAGCACAACGATACATCTGCTTATCGTTGTCTATACTGAGATAACCGCCACAAGATGGGCACTGATGATTTCTAGTAATGCTCTTTTCCATACTGCTTTTCAGAATGATTCAACTTTTTATATACCTATTGGTTTGCCCATTAATTATGAATTATAACATGTAGAATTCAGACGTTCCTATTACACATAACTATCCTTCTTAGCATCCTGTTAAAGTTGACGCAGCTTTCCAAGACTTATAGAATCAGAAATGTAACGCAAGACCTTTTAGCCAATTGTTTATGGGGGATAACATGGCCACATTATGTAAGAACTGTAGCCACGCGTTGGTATTTGATCCTGTATCACAGATGATGGTCTGCTCTTCGTGCGGAAGCTCTTTCATACCCGAAGAGGTAGAGTCAGAAGCCAAGAAATACAGACAGGACCTTAAGGCTGAAGAAGCATCCGAGGTTTATAACTCCAACGAAGAGGAGTTCATGGACTGCTACGTTTATTCGTGCAGTGAGTGCGGCGGTGAGATCATAATAAACGGCACCGAGGCATCGACGACATGCGTTTTCTGCGGTAATCCGAATGTCGTTTTCAGCAGGATAGCAAGGCAGAAGCAGCCTGAATTCATAATGCCTTTCAGGATCACAAAGGAAAGTGCAGTAAAACTGGCCAGAGATACGATTAAGAAAGGTTTCTTTGTGCCGAGGGCGATCAAGAAATTCTCAATCGATTGCTGCAGAGGAATTTATCTTCCGTACTGGATCGTTAATGCTACGTATTATGACACTATGGTCCTTGAAGGCAGGGTAAGCGAAGGCAAAAAGAGAGTTACAAGGTATTTCGGACGCACCGGACATCTCAAGTTCAAAGATCTCCCGGTCGATGCATCCAAAGCGATCTCGGATGACAGCAGCTCGAAGCTAGAGCCCTTCGATCTGGGACATATGAAAGCATTTGACGAGGATTTTCTTGCAGGATTTTATTCGAACGTCTCGGATGTCACATATAGCGATGTAAGGAAGGCTGCATGTGAGAGGGGTAAGGAATTCTTTGCCGATGCTGCTAAGAAAGACATTGACGCATTAGAGCCCAAGGTCGTAGAGTCCTATCCGTCCATAGATGTCGACACAGATATGAAATATGCAATGTTCCCTGCATGGTTCATCACTTTCAGATACAAGGATAAGCCTCATACGATCCTTGTTAACGGCGACACGGGCAAAGTCGTATGCGCTCTGCCGTGGAAAAAAGTATTGTTCGTTATCATGTTCATAGCTATAGCCATAACGGCGGCGGTGCTGTCGTTCTTCATATTTAAGGGGTTGCTGACTTCAATGTTCGCTTCCGGAAGGGATCTGAAAAAAGGCGACATGAGAATTCTCTTATTTATCATTGTCGGTATCAGCACGCTCATCTCGACCGGAATCGCCAAGGTCAAGAGAGTCATGAAGAATATCCGTCTTACGCAGGACAAGGCTATGTTCAACTTCACGAAGAAAAGGCAGGGATGAGCTTATGATCAATTTCTTCGCCGGCCTTTTTGCATTGGCATTCGGATTCGGACTGGCATTCTGGATCTGCGGAACGGAACTGGATAAATCCAATAACATCGGCGACAGCCGTGGAGATGGCGCGGCCTATAAAGCTGAGGCTACTTTCACTTCCAAATGCGACAGGATGGAACAGTCTGCGTACAGGACATTTGTACAGCAGAACATAATTGACAATGTAGCCACCAACGGCCCTGCCGGTCAGGAACAGGTCAGAAGACTTACTGAGGAAGAACGCAGGAAAAAAGCCGAAGCTGAAAAAAAGTCCAATGTCCCCAAAGGTGCCTTTGTCTCGAAAAACACGAGCGCCGCTTCTGACACATACGACATGCCGGATTGGGAGAAACGTGTCGGAGATCAGTTTATAGATACATCCTTATAAGATGTATACATCAGTTCTTATATAATCTTGCCCGTGAGATCACTGACTTAAATGCCTTCCAGGGGATCAGCATGCCCTTCAGCGGCCATCTCTTCTAGCCGTTCTTCGGATATGCCTTTCAGGATGACATGCATGCGGTCATGCTTTTCGCAGTTTTCAATATCTGCCATTTTGCAAAAATCATCAAAAGACACTCTCGCAAGCATTTTCTTTTTCGCATATGAATAGAGTGATACAGCATAGAGCGAACACTCAAGCGGTTTGCCGGTCTTGGGATCGTTTACAAAAGGCGGTACTATCGGCTTTACCGGGAAGATCGTATCTGTTTCCGAAGTAATGGCGTAGTTGCCGAAGATTGTATCAGTCTTCACCTTGCCATTATAGAACAGCGGGATTGCATAATAGGCATCCATGCACTGAAGAGAATGCAGATAGTCGGCATATTCTTCCTCATCCCTTGCAATGCCAAGGCGCTTGATTATACGCGTCTCGACATAAAGCGGGAACATCGCACCGAATATAGTGATCTCATTCCCGTCATCCTTCAGGATATTCTCAATATCTGCCATATAATCCAACGAAGCAGACTTCTGTTCCTCACAAAGTCTGCCTAGATCATCTGCACTGAACTTATTGCCTTCCTGTTCAAAATGCTTTGTCTTCCAGACACGCATAATGTTTCCAACGATGTCGTAGAACAACTCAAAATCGTATCTGGTGGAGAACGAATTGGCTAAAAGAGTAATCTCTTTCTTCAGGTCAGACTTCCAGGGAAGTATTCCGATTCCTCTGCCGATCTTTTTCGGATTATAGACTATGAGATCTCCTTCCTTTACCTCACCGGTATTGCGCATGTACTGATCTGACGATCCGCATGCATATTTGCCCATCGTAATATCCTGGATGGTAAGTGGCTTTTTGATTAACTGCTTATTCTTGATTACTACTTCTACGCTCATTTTTCTACCTCTGATTGATAAGATGCTTCACTGTCAGATCATATTGGCAAGCTGAGGACTTACTCTCTTTTCTTTATCATTCTGACTAACGTAACCGGTCCGCCGAGGTTCCATTCCTTTTTGCATCCGTCAAATTCAAAACCGTATCTGTGATAAAAACGGATTGCTCTCTCATTTTTCTCGAACACCCAAAGAAATACAGTATTACATTCTTTAAGCCTGGAAACTGCTTCATTCATCAATCTGTATCCTACTTTACGGTCATAGTACTCTGAAAGGATATAGATCGCATCAACTTCTCCTGCATCCGGAAGATCCTCATCTCTCGACGGACCATATACTGCAAATCCTACTACTTTATCTTTGTCCTTAGCTATAAGCGTATTTTCCGGGAACTTCCGGGCACGTGCTGTTGTAGCCTCTACAGTCATCGTATCAAGATATCTGTCGCTTACAATACCTCTGTAAGCTTCCTGCCATGAAGTACAATGCACATATCCCCTGCCGCACAACTCCTCATCAGTCTCAGCCGGTTTGATGATTATTGAATCATTTATCTTTTTGCCCGTCTTGATGAAATCGATCAGTTCTTCAAGATCGTCAAATTCATCGTAATCGCCCATGATCCCCTCACGGTGGTAGACGATACCCGCCTTCTCGTTCCTCTCAAGGCAATCGAGCAGCTCATCTATACCATACCTTCTGGCGAACTCAGTGAAAGCGCGGGCTTTGATCTTATCTGCATAAAGTCCCTTGCGGCAGTTAGCGGGCTCACATTCATAACACCCGGCAATATCCTTATCGATACCGCATCTTCTTACTTCACACCACTCGGCATCTTTGCACCAGGAAAGCTCCATAAAGCCATCTCGCCTGCATCCCTTGCATGTAACATTCTCAGAACAAAGACAGCATGCCAATCCGCATCTTGCAATTCCTAATTCACGCTTCATATATTTCTCCCCATTTATGCTTACCGGTCAATCCAAGACAATTATAACAACTTATTCCGAATAACTCATATGGTATAAAATAGGACCAGACCACTCAGTTCCGGCCGGACAAAAACGGTTCGGAAATGACAGGAGTGGAAATCTTCCTGAAGTTATACTGACATCATCAAAGGAAGGAGGAACGGAACGTGGAATGGCTCACAGGCATCAGGGCAGCGATTGAGTTTATCGAGGATAATCTTGAAGAAGATATCAGTGTACATGATGTCGCCGGCAGGGTTTTTATCTCGCCGATCTTTCTGCAGCGCGGCTTCTCGTTCATGACGGGTTATAACGTCGGCGAATACATCAGGAACCGCAGGCTTTATCAGGCAGCGATCGACCTGAGAAGCACGGAAGATCCGGTCATCGACATCGCTTACCGCTATTGCTATGAGACACCCGAGAGCTTTACCAAAGCATTCTCGCGCTTCCACGGAGCAACGCCTTCGCAGGTCCGCGCGGGCTCGCCGTTCAATCAGTTCCTTCCCGTAAAGATCAATATAACTGTTCAAGGAGGAGACAAAATGGATTATAAGATCACACCCAAGGATGGCTTAAAGGTAATAGGCTTTCAGAAGATCTTCGACAGCGAGACCTCTTATGCTGAGATCCCCAAGTTCTGGAACGAGATGGTCGAGAAGTACATGTCGAATATCGAGGCAGGCAAAGAGCCCGCAAACGAGTATGAGAAGGCGGTCCTTGACAACCGCATCGGTGAGTTCGGCATCTGCATCGATGACATCGGCTGCAGCAAGTTCAGATATCTTATCGCCGGTGAATACAAGGGCGGAGAGGTGCCTCTCGGCATGGAACTTTATGAGTTCCCTGTAGGCGACTGGGCGGTATTTGACATCACGGGTCCGTGCCCCGGCGCTCTGCAGTCAGCTAACACAAAGATCTTCACAGAGTGGCTTCCCGGCAATCCCGACTACGAACTTTCCGGCAACGCAAACGTCGAGTGGTATGCTGACGGCGATCCTGCTGCGGCAGATTACAGGAGCGCGATCTGGATCCCGGTTAAGAGGAAATAAGATTTAAGGAGGCTGCCTCTACGGCGGCCTCTTTTTTCGAGCGCTTTAAGACTACATACAGACGGAAATGCGAAAATACCTGATTTTGTCTGTAGGTTTTGCCCCGAAAAACCATAAATATCTGATAACCTACAGACAATAAACCGATTATCCGTAAAATGTCTGTAGGTTTGATAGTTTTCTAGCTTTAAAACGCGAAAATCTACAGACAAAAATGCGAGAAACCTATAATCTGTCTGCAGGTGTGTTTTAGGAGAAGTAATGACAAGTTGATTTGCTCTTATTCTCCAAATGTGAAACAATATCAGGCGAAAATAAACCTTAGAAAAGAGTTAAAGAAGTGACCAAAGTAATCGTCGGAATGTCAGGTGGTGTAGACAGCGCTGTTGCTGCTTATCTTCTGAAGCAACAGGGCATGGAAGTTATCGGCGTTACGCTCCGCGTCTGGGGCTCTGACGAGGACGGCGACAGCAGGTGCTGCGAGATCGATGAGGCAAGGCGCATCTGTGAGATCCTGGGTATCAGGTACCACCCGCACAACTGCACTTCGCTCTTTAAAGAAAACGTCGTAAACCCCTTTGTTGATGCATACTTGGAAGGCCTCACGCCCAATCCGTGCATCGAGTGCAACCGCTATGTTAAGTGGGCAAAGCTCATGGAACTTGCCGATATCTTCGGTGCTGACTATGTTGCTACAGGTCACTACGCTTATATCGACAAACTCCCGAATGGAAGATACGCAGTCCGCAAGGCTTCTCACATCGGCAAGGACCAGACATACATGCTCTATAAGCTCACGCAGGAGCAGCTCGCGCGCACACTGATGCCTCTTGGCAAATACACCAAGGACGAGGTCCGCGCCATTGCCGAGGAGGCAGGCCTTCCTTGTGCCCATAAGGCTGAATCGCAGGAGATCTGCTTCGTCACCGAAGGAAGATATACTGATTTTATTGGTGAACACACTGACAGAACTTTGCCCGGAGAAGGCAACTTTGTCGACATGGACGGCAATGTTCTGGGAAAGCACAAGGGCATTCACCAATACACGGTAGGCCAGCGCAAAGGCTTAGGGATCGCTTTAGGCGTTCCTGCGTTTGTTGTTAAGATCTGCCCTGAGAATAATACCGTCGTGCTTGGCACTGAAGACGACCTTCTGGTCGATACTTTCTGCTGCCGCAACGTTAATTTCCAAAGCATTCCTGAGCCTTCTGAAGGCGAGAAGATCCGCTGTCTTGCAAAGGCCAGGTACCATCAGACCGAGCGCCCTGCAACTGTCGAATATTTGGGCGGCGGCAAGGTTAAGATAGTTCTTGATGAGCCCGTAAAAGGCGTGTCACCGGGACAGTCTTCAGTATTCTACGATGAGAACGGTAGCGTTGTCGGCGGCGGAATAATCTGCTGATTATTCACGCGCAAATCTCCCATAAATATAAATCTCAAAACACCCGCAAAGCCAAACTTGCCACATCTTTGCCGAAAATTAGTTTGACTATCAAAGTAATTTCGTCGTATTATGCGGCTAAGTAGACAGGAACCTTTCAATTTGATACCGCCAGTTAAGGAGGCACTTAATATGGATAATCTGTCGAATGAAATAACGCCAAAAGAAACAATGGGAAAAATGCTTAAGCGTGGTGAGCGCAAAGCAAATCTGAAACTGTCCAAAAAGCTGATGCTGTCAGGTCTTGCATTTGCTTGCATTTTAGTTACCTCGTGCTCGCCGTTTATTTCAAGCAAAGACCAGATCATCAGCTATGCTGAAAAGGAATATGGCGAATGCGAATTCATTCGCGAGGAAACAAACGGACCCGGCGAAAGAAAGTACCGCACAGTATATCTGAGAGATAAAGCAACCGGAATCGAATATGAGGTTACTTCTCATATGTCGTCGCTAAATATTGACGGATCGCAAGGAATCTCTTCTGAGGTTAAGGATTCAGATCATACCTATAAGTATGTAAGATACGTAATCGACAGATCCCGTGATGAACTTGAGAAGATCATGAAAAATAATAATCTGGTCATTGACGGTGTGTTTGACGATGAGTATCCGCTGCTTGATCAGTACTGGCAGTTTCTGTCTTTAGATCCGGTTGACGGGCCGGCGGCTGAGAAGCTGGCAAGACAGATATGCAAAGTGATCGAGAAAAATGACTGCAAAGGCCTGTTGACTCTCACTGTATGTATCTTTGTTGAAAATCCGAAAAGTTCCTGGAAATATGATCCATCGGAATTTGCAAGTGGAGAACGGGTATTTCTCGACAATAAATGCATTATGATAGGGTATTGCCAAACAGCAAATGGAAGCTGGGAAGATACATTTACCTCAGATGCCATCGATTATGTTCAAAAGAATTACGATCAGGATCTGGACTTCTTCCGTTATGAGGTATACAGCTTAAATTCCATAATGACAGACGCGCAGATAAAAGAATACTATCCGGATAAATCTCCGGATGATAAGGTCAGAATGTATCAGTTTACTGAAAAACAATTTTCATATGTTTATGCTTTGGCACCCTATGAAAAAAACAAAGCACCTGAGGATTTCAAGTTATTTAAGGACTCGGATGACAGATCCAGCGGTCTTGGCATTTGTCTTGAACCTGTCAACTGATCCGGCATCCTTAATATGTTTATTATAATTTTGTGCTTCAAGTCCGTTGTGGTACGATATCAGTGGAGGAAGTTATGCTTAGAGTTATAGGGATGATGTACGTGACCCTTGTTCCGACCATTCTGGCAGGGGTAATGGTAATGTTATGGTGCAAGCTGCCTATCTTAAAGGCGATTGCTAAGCCAATAGATTTCGGTAAGAATTTCACAGACGGAAGAAGGATCTTCGGAGACAACAAGACCTGGAAAGGCATGCTCGGATATATCCTTTTTAATACGCTCTTTTCGGTATTGTGGGGATTTGCTTGTCAGGGCAAGGCTCTTCATGATCTGAACTTCTTTTACCAGTATCACGAGAACACCATTCCTTTTAATCTTCTTATCGGCGTCCTTTTGGGACTCGGCTATTCTCTTTTCGAGCTCCCCAACAGCTTTCTTAAAAGAAGGCTTGATATTACTCCCGGTAAATCAATAAGCGGCTTCTGGAAAGTGTTCTTCATTTTCTTAGATCAGGCTGATTCCGTATTCGGAGTAGCTCTTGTCGTGTGGCTTTTCTATCCGCTCGGCATCGGTCTTTATCTTTTGTATGTACTTGTCGGTGCAGGAACGCATCTGCTCTTGAACATGATGCTCTACTTTATGCACCTGCGAAAAAATATGTTTTAAGGAAAATCCAAATTTATGTTAGTAAGATTAAGCGACTCAGGGAAAGAGAACGGCAAGCTCGGCAACAAGGGTAAATTCCTTTTGCTCATGAAGCAGGAAGGTTTCAATGTTCCGGACGGTTTTGTCCTGGACAGCGATACTTACGATGAGACTGTTAAGGGCGAGCCGGAAAAGGTAATTACAAAGACGCTGGAAGGTCTTAACAAGGACAACCTCAAAGAGACAGTTGCAAAGCTTCAGGCTCTTTTCGACGGGATAAAGCTTCCTGCTAAAACTTCTGATGAGATAAAGGAACTCGTTAAGGCGGACAAGCTCTATGCTGTACGAAGCAGCGGCACTAAGGAAGACTTGGATGAGTTCTCTTTCGCAGGGCAGTATCAGACATTCCTTAACACGAAGCCTGAAGACGTTGAGGCGAGCGTTATCGATTGCTACAAGTCAATGTTTTCAGAGATCATATTGAGCTATCTCGTTAACCGCAAGATAGATACAAGTGAACTTAAGATGTCTGTCGTAGTCCAGGAGATGGTGCAGTCAGATAAGAGCGGAATCTGCTTTACGATCGACCCTGTTACGGGTAACGATAAGACGATGCTTATCGAAGTGTCGGAGGGCCTTGGCGAAGATATCGTAAGCGGCAAGACAGTTCCTGAGCAGTACCACTATAACTGGTACGACAATAAGGAGACTGACAGGGCTGAAGGCAGCAAACTGATCTCAGCAGAGAATGTAGAGAAGTACGCAAAAGTTTTTGCAGGCATCCAGCAGCAGTTCGGGTACCCTTGCGATATCGAATTCGCGATAAAAGATGACGAGCTTTTTATCCTCCAGTCCAGAAGGATCACCAAGCTCAATTATTCAGGCATCAACGATATCTGGTCCACGGCTGACTTTAAGGACGGCGGTGTATCCGCTACAGTCTGCACGCCTTACATGTGGAGCCTTTACGAATACATCTGGGAATATTCTCTCAGAAGATTCATCGTGGATTCGAAGATCTTAAAAGATGAACAGCTCCCCAAGAAGTTGGGCGAGATGTATTACGGCAGGTGCTACTGGAATCTTACCGCTGTTAAGAAAGCGATGGAGCAGATCGTCGGCTATAAGGAAAGAGAATTCGATAACGAATACGGTATCGTAGGTGACTACGAAGGCGACGGCAAGGTGACGGGCGCAACGCCCAAGGTCCTTTGCCACCTGATCCCTATCGTCATTGAGCAGAACAAGCTCCTTAAAGACAGAAGGGAGAATTCCGAGCGTTATAAGCAGGAGCTCTTAGATCTTTACTACGGTTACAAGAAGAATCTTGATGAAGGCACGATCGATGACATCACGAAGGAATTCTACAAGATAACTCATGAGACTTACTTAAGATCCGAGACAACATATTTCCATCAGATCTTTATCAACACGATCCATCAGTCACTCTATAAGGACAGCCTTCTGAAGTATGTCTCGGAGAGCGAATATCTCTCGCTCCTTGCGAGCATCGATAACATCTCGCATCTGCTTCCTTTTTACGATATGTGGGATATCACAAGAAAGATAAGGAGCAATGAAGAGACCGCTAAGTATTGGAAAGATAATTCTGCGGAGGATATCGCGAAAGATCTTGACAGCGGCAAGTTCGAGCTCCCGCTTGTAAGAAAGCTGATCGGCGATTACGGTTATCACTCTGACAAGGAGCTTGATATCACATATCCCTGCTACTACGAAGAGCCTCAGGTCATGATCTCAATGGTCAAGGATATGGCACTTCTGGACGACTCTTATTCGCCTGAGAGCGACAAGGAGAGAGGCGTCGCAGTATATACGGAGATCTTAAATAACCTGAAGAAAAATGTCTCCGCCGGAAAGTATAAGAAGATCGCATCCAAGGTCACCAACATGCGTAAGATGCTCTGGTGGCGCGAAGAGTTCCGCGACGTTTCCACAAGGTTCTACTACATGCTCCGTATGTATACGATCGAGTATGCGAAGAAGTTAGTTTCTGACGGCGTGCTCGAAAAGCTTGAAGACGTATGGTTCCTTAAGGTCGGAAATCTCTGGGATTACATCGCCGGTAATAAGACAAAAGGAGACCTTAATGACATTATCACGAGAAACAAGTTCTATTACAATGCTTACAGGAACTACATAAGTGACAACGAGATCGGACATAACTTCCGTGTGATCTCCGAGAGCGCTAATGCAAGCTCCATAAGAGGTCTTGGCGCAAACAACGGCAAGATCACCGGTACTGCAAGAGTCATTGAAGACTTCACGCAGATCGACAGACTTCAGGAAGGTGATATCCTGGTAACAAGATTTACGGATACCGGCTGGACACCTAAGTTTGCGATCCTCTCGGGCATCGTTACTGAGTATGGCGGAATCCTTTGTCACGCTGCGATCGTATCGAGAGAATACGGTATTCCTGCGATCGTCTGCTGCAAGGATGCGATGAGCAGGATCTCAGACGGACAGACCATCACGATCGACGGAAGCACGGGCGTAGTAACAATTAACGGAGGATCTTAACTGTGGTTATCGGCAAGTGGAATAAGTCAGTTATCTTAACCTATGCAGGACTCCTTACCGCAGTCCTCGGAATCTTTCTGGCGTTCACTCAGGAGAAGATAAATTATGCGTTCTGCTGCTTAATGGTTGCGGGAGTCTGTGACCTTTTCGACGGCATGGTCGCGAGAAGATGCAAGAGAACGGAAGAAGAGAAGATGTTCGGAATAGAACTCGATTCTCTTGTCGATGTCGTAAGCTTTATCGCGCTTCCAATTTGCATCTTTATCAATATCGGGCTTACCAACATCTGGGACATCGTGATATTCATGATCTTTGCGCTCATCGGAGTTGCAAGACTTGCTTACTTCAATATCGATACTGCAGACAGCGAGAAGGCAATCAAGTATTATACCGGCCTGCCGGTTACATATACCGCGTTGATCTTCCCGCTTCTTTATCTTCTGAGACTTCCTTTGGAAGATAAGATCTTTATTCCGTTATTTACCGCGGGGATCGTGATCGTATCGGTATTGGAGATCCTTAAGATCAAGGTCATTAAACCAAAGGGCATCTGGTACGGCATATTCGGGATCCTCGCGATCGCGATGCTCGTCATTTATCTTGTTGTTATCTGATTGCTTATGAAGATCTACGACCGCAGGACAGATACTTATGAAGAGATAGTCCAGTACGGGGCAGGAAAGCTCGCTTTCCTGTATAACAATCCTCTGGGCAGACTTCTTCTGGGGATCGCCGTATCACCCTTTGTATCGAATGTCTATGCGTGGAAGAATTCACGTAAGAGTTCTGCAAAAAAGATCCCGGGCTTCATCAAGGAACACAATATCGACATGTCTGATTATGAGGACAGGGAATATAAGTCCTTCACGGATTTCTTCACGCGTAAGATCCGTTACGGCAAGCGCCCTGTGGATATGGCACCTGAAGCATTGATATCACCTGCCGATTCCAAGCTCCTTGTCTATGAGATCGAAAAAGATACGACATTAAGGATCAAGGGCAGGACATATACGGCAGATGAGATCCTGGCAGATTCCGAGAGTGCAGGAGAATTTGCAGGCGGCTATGCACTTGTATTCAGGCTCACTGTAGATGACTATCACAGATTCTGTTATCCGGACAGGGGATGCCTTATAAGCAGGCGCCTGATAAAAGGCAAGCTTCACACGGTAAGCCCTGTATCAAAGGATCACAAGATCTACATGGAGAATACGAGATCTGTAAACCTTCTTAAGACGGAGAACTTCGGAACGGTAGCTTACATCGAAGTCGGCGCGATGCTCATAGGAAGGATCGTCGACAACGGTACCGATGTTTTCGAGAAGGGACAGGAGAAAGGGTATTTTGAACCCGGCGGTTCGACGGTGGTAATACTCGTCAAGAACGTTGAGATAGATAAAGACATTATGGAGCAAAGCGCTTCAGGGATAGAGACAAAGGTAAGATACGGAGAAAGGATCGGCAGAGCTTTATGATCAAGCGAATCTACATTTACTATAAAGAGCGTTATCCGATAATACCGAGGATAATTCTGGGAATCATACTTTTCCTGGAGATCCATTTCATCATACTCCTCAACATGGGCGTCACGTGGAAGGACGTGCATCTCGGAGCGGCTGAAGCAACCGGCGCATTTACGTGCTTTGCTTTCCTCTTATGGCTTCGTGTCGCTGACGACTTAAAAGATTTCGAGACTGACAAGAAGTTATTCCCGGACAGGCCCTTGCCGAGCGGAAGGGTACTTAAGAAGGACATCATCATCTCATGCTCGATCGTTCAGGCGATCGCAATAGGCCTTAACATCGCCTTCATGCGAGAGAACCTGATCTTCCTTGCGATCCTTTATTTCTACGGGTTCCTGATGAGCAAATGGTTCTTCAAGAAAAAGAAGATTCAGCCGAGCCTTCCTCTGGCGCTCATTACGCATAATCCGGTCCAGGCATTCATCAACCTTTACATCATTGCATTTACGATCCAGAAATATAATCTTCCGGCATTCTCACTGACCAACATAATGGCTCTGTGGACACTTTATTTCCCGGCACTTATCTGGGAGGTATCAAGAAAGATCAGGGCGCCGAAGGACGAGACGGAATACACGACTTATTCGAAGCTCTTCGGTTACAAGGATTCCACGAAGTTCGTGCTTATCCTTACGATCATGGACATCATCACGAACTTCATCCTCGTATGGAATCTCAATAAGATCTCCGTTGGAGTCTTAGCGCTCCTGGTAGCTTGGATGACATGGAAGTTCGTCCAGTTCATGAAGGACCCGGAAAAGTTCGTCCTCGTAAACAAAGTCGAACTCTACACGTACCTCCAGGAATCGACGATGCTCCTTACGATCGTCTGCTTCATAATCTTCGGAAAGATCTGATATGTACGGCTCTAAGATCGACAATCTCATTAAGCTTCGTGACAACGGATTTAATGTTCCGGCATTTACCGTTGTGCCTTATGAAGATGCGGTCAGAGATGACCTTAAGTTCGAGCTGCCTTCAGATGGTAATCTGTTCTCTGTAAGAAGCTCTGCAAATGTCGAAGACGGCGAATTCCAGAGCTTTGCAGGACAGTTCGACACATTCCTTAATGTATCCCGCGATGATGTGGCTTCGAAAATAAAGACGATAGTGAATTCCCTTAACAGCGACGGTGTTAAGGCATATTGCGAGAAGAGCGGCACCGATATTTCGGACATCAGGATGAACATATTGGTTCAGGACATGATCGATTCTGAAGTATCAGGGGTACTCTTTACCGCGAACCCCCAGGGCATCTTAAACGAGAGTGTCATCACTGTCGGAAGAGGCCTTGGCGAAGGCATCGTATCATCCAGAGTAGATACGACATCGTACTACTATAACCTCACGGATAAGATCTGTTATTTCGAAGGCAAAGAAGACCTTCTGGATCAGGACAGAATAGAAGAACTGATCGGTATTTCCGATAAGATGAAGGCCATCTTCGGCGAATATCTCGATATCGAATTTGCGATAAAAGACGGCACTGTATATATCCTTCAGGTGCGCCCGATAACGACGCTTAAGACTGACGATCCGCTCATCATGGATAACAGTAATATCGTCGAGAGTTACCCGGGCATCTCATCGCCACTTACGACTTCGTTTGTCGATCTCGTCTACAGCGGCGTATTCAAAGGTGTCTGCGGAAGAGTCCTTAAGAACGACAAGGAACTGAATAAGCACGAAGACGTTTTTCTCAACATGACAGGACACGTCAACGGCCGTGTCTACTATAAGATCAGCAACTGGTATACGGTCATTAAATTCCTGCCGATGAGCAAGAAGATAATCCCTGTCTGGCAGGAGATGATGGGCGTCCGCAACAAGACTTATAACGAAGACGATGTGAAGATAGGTTTCTTCACGCGCATCGCAACATATTTCAACTCAGTTTACGAGCTCTGTTCCGTTCCGAAGAACATGCGAAAACTGAATGAGAAGTTCATCGTTATCAACGACGATTTCTATAAGAGATTCGATCCTTCGTTATCGCCTGAAGAACTTGTAAAACTCTTCAACGACGTGAAGGTCAAGCTTTTCGACTGCTGGGACGTAACGCTCCTTAACGATATGTATTCATTCATCTTCACGGGCCTTCTTAAGTCCAGGATGAAGAAGAAATACAAGAAGGACGATAAGGCGATCAACGAGTACATAAGCGGCATCTCCGACATCGAGAGCATGAAGCCGGTAATAGAGATCACGAGGCTCGCGCTCGAGAAGGATAATATGTCTGAAGACGAATTTGCTGCCGCAAAGAAAGAATACATAAGGCTTTACGGCGACCGTAATCTTGAAGAATTAAAGCTGGAATCAAGAACATTCAGGAGCAACCCCGAGCTTCTTGATTGGCGCATAAACCAGTACAGAAAGGATATGCCCAGGCTTCAGGCAACATGGGACAGCTTTACGAAGAAAAAGGACTCCGAAGATACGTACGATGCGCTTACAAGATTCTATGTTAAGAAGAGTTCTCTGGGCATCTATAACCGTGAGATCTCAAGACTTAACAGAAGCCGCATCTACGGCATCGTAAGACTTATCGTAGACAGCCTCGGAGCAAAATATAAAGAGCAGGGCCTCATTGAGAAAGCTCACGATGTCTACTACATGAAGATCGATGAAGTTCTTGGCCTTGCAAGCAATCCGCAGGACATGAGAAAGACGGTGTCTGACCGTAAGGACCAGTATAAGCTCTACAGGGAGCTTCCGCCTTATTCGCGACTGATCTTTGCAGAAGGACCTTTCAACAAGCGCCATGCAAACGTTAATTCATACCACAAGAAATTAAGCGATAACGAGCTCTTCGGAGTGCCGTGTTCAGGCGGCATCTGCGAAGGCGAAGCTCTGGTCATTACCGATGTTAATGACACGGGCGACGTTAAGGATAAGATCCTCATAACGAAGATGACGGATCCCGGCTGGGTATTCCTGCTCACGCAGGCAAAGGGCGTCATCTCAGAGAAGGGTTCGCTCTTATCGCACACGGCGATAATCTCAAGAGAGATAGGCATTCCGTCGATCGTCGGAGTAAAAGACCTTATGCTGACGATACAGTCAGGCGACCTTATAAGAATGAACGGCGATAAGGGAAAGATAGAGATACTGAAAAGGAGCGGTGATACATGAAGTTAGTTAAGTTCGACAGGGAAGAGAAGTATATCAAGGATTTTGTTAAGCTTGCGGAGAGACTCTACGATTCTTCTGACAACATGGAAGATCCTGATTCGATCAAGAAGATCCTTAAGGGTGAGCACCCTTTGAGCAAGTATTTCGCGCTTGCGAAATTCCTTGTATACGACGATGCTGATAATGTTAAGGGACGTTTCTGCATTACGTCATATGAGGGCGACACTACTGCGTATCTGGGCTTTTTCGAGTGCGTGAACGACAGCGATGCCGCTAAGTTCTTATTCGACAGCGCATACGCATACTGCAGCGAAAATGGTTTTGCCAAGATCCAGGGTCCTGTCGATGCTTCCTTCTGGATAAAGTACAGACTTAAGATCAATAAGTTCGATGCGCCTTATACGGGCGAACCTTACAACAAAGATTACTACTTAAAGCTCTTTGAAGACAACGGATTCACCGTTGCCGAGCACTATACTTCACACGCTTTCAGAAGCGTCGGTGAAGAGTATAAGAATCCTAAGTTCGAAGAGCATTACCAGGAGTTCCTTAACGCCGGTTATGAGATCAGGAGTCCAAAGGAAGAAGAGTTTTCGCAGGCGATAGATGACGTCTACAGGCTCGTAACGGACCTTTACAGCGACTTCCCGATCTTCAAGGACGTTAAGCAGGAGGACTTCAGGGAAGTCTTCATGAGCTATAAGCAGATAATGAACATGAGCATGACCAAGCTCGCTTACTATAACGGTAAGGCTGTAGGTTTCTATGTATCGATCCCGGATTACGGCAATCTCGTTTATCACACGGGTAATCCCGTTAATATCGCGAAGATCCTTATGACAAAGAAGAAGCCGAAGCGTTATGTAATGCTCTACATGGGTGTTGACCAGCAGCACAGAGGCCTTGGAAAAGCTCTTGTCTACGCGATCATGAAGGAGCTTATGGCATCAGGGCTTCCCAGCATCGGTGCTCTCATGAGAGACGGCAAATTAACACAGACATATGCGAACGGTGATATCACCGGTGTTTACGAATATGTACTTTTGGAAAGGAAGATAGAGAAATGAATGAACTTGAGAAGTTTTTAAGAGCGGACTATGAGAAGTGGAAGGACAGAGATTATCTCCACGAGATGGTTGACGGCAAGTATGTAGGGATCACTTTCGGAGAATTCATAGAGAAGGTGAATTATCTTGCGACTTATCTTATCTCAAAGGGCTACAAGGATAAGCACATCGGTATCTACAGTCCGAACTCCCTTGCCTGGATGATAGCTGACGTTGCCATCATGAACTATGTCGGTTTGAGCGTCGGTCTTGCAAAGGACTGGATGGGAGATAATCTCGATTATGCGATCGGCAAATGTGAGATCACATGCATGCTCTACAGCAAGGCTGTAGAGGACAGACTTGAAGCCGTAAAGGCTAAATATACTGACGTTGAATTCATCTGCATCGAAGAGAATTTCGATAAGATGCTCGAAGAAGGAAAGGCAGCGTGCAAGGAGCTTTTCACGCTTGAACCCGTCGATGAAGATAAGCCTGCTAAGATCGTATTTACGAGCGGTTCGACATCCTTCCCGAAGGCAGTAATGCTCTCGATCAAGAATATCTATTCAAGCTATGAGGCATTGGGAAGAAGAATCCAGGTCGACACGAACGATGTATGCTATCTGTTCCTGCCTCTGAACCATACATACGGATCAATCTTCAACTTCCTGTATTCACTCGTGTTCGGTTACAGCATTTACCTTACCGGCGACATCAAGAACATGGCGCAGGAGATGATGATGGTTCATCCTACGGTATTCTGCGCGGTGCCTCTCGTATGCGTTAAGTTCTGTGAGGCTGCAAAGGCAATGAACGTGCCTTTGAAGATGCTTTTGGGCGGCAGGATGAGGTATCTTTTCATCGGAGGTTCATGTCTGCCTTATGATATCCGTCAGGCCTTCATCGACCAGGGTATTAACCCGATGAATGCGTATGCATTATCTGAGACATCTTCAGGGTTCTCGATCGACTATCCTGACGTTACCGACATGGACAGCGCAGGCACACTCTTAGAGTATGTTGATGCGAAAGTAATAGATCCCGATGAAAACGGTATAGGCGAACTCGCGATAAAGGGACCCAACATCTTCCACGGCTATCTTAACGATCCTGAAGCAACTGCAAGGGCATTTGATAAGGACGGATATTTCCTTACAGGTGACCTCGGAAAGATCGTAGGCACCATGGTCTACGTAAAGGGAAGAAAGGACACAATGCTCGTCCTTCCCAACGGCGAAAATGTAT
>JAEEGJ010007019.1_pt1 | contig 32978 bp, 26 predicted proteins | sample 8958761 | NCBI WGS metagenome assembly JAEEGJ01 (sample SAMN16246546, study PRJNA631951) | gut metagenome | biome: gut microbiome; feature: rumen; material: RS-attached | host: Bos | place: Iran: Karaj | collected 2018-10
CTGCTATTAAGGCTAAGAATATAAGAATGTTTTCTAATGATAAGATTTTAAATGTATTGTTTTTTGCAATCATGATATTATAAACTCCTCATACCAATATACCATAAAGCAAGAAGTCAAAGCCACATTTATATGGCTTTGGGACTCCGAGTTTGCTAAAAGTCCACATTATTACTTTATTCTGCAGCTTAGATACATAAACTATACAGTAATATACTATGGTAGAATCATTCTTCTATTTTATGGTAAAATTGTAGATAATAATAATGAAACAAGCCTGCTATACAGGAGGGGATATGCCAGCTTATTTCGTTTACTATGCATCGATTAATATTGTTGGTGCAATCATTTTCAGCATCTTATTAATACATGATTATTCAAGAGTCGACAGGCAGGAAAAGCAGGTCAAATACGACCGCGCCCTGGTTGCTTTTCTTTTATATTTTATTTCTGATGCTATATGGTCCGGTGTTGATTCCTCTTTCTTTCCTGTTAATAAATTTACTGTACTATCCACTAATTTTTCCAATTTCTTTATGATGACACTCATAACATATACATGGCTTTGTTATGTTATGGCAGAGGAGCATATTAAAAATAGAAACTCTCTTCTTGTAAAACATATACTGGTTATGCCTCTTACTATTTCAATCCTTGTATTGATAGTGGCATACATTTTTTCTCCAGAGCTTCTTATAGATTCTAACTATAAAACTACAACTGCATTCGATATATTTCTCGTAGTGGTGCCTTTCCTGTATATTGTTGCGGTAATTGTCTATGGTATAAAGAAGGCAACAAAAGAGAAGAATCCTATGGAAAAAGGTCGTCACCTCTATATAGGCTTATTCCCTCTCATAACAGTTGTAGGCGGCTTCCTTCAGATGATGCTTATGCCAGAGCTTCCGGTCTTTTGTTTTTCAAGCACAATATTAATGATGGTATTTTATATCCACTCCATGGAATCTCAGATTTCTACAGACCCTCTTACAAAGCTTAACAACAGAGGACAGCTCCTTCGCTATGTTTCTCAGGAAAGTAATCTGTGGATTGAAGGCCGTGAAACATATGTTGTAATGACAGATGTTAATGACTTTAAAAAGATTAATGATACCTACGGACACTGGGAAGGAGATAGCGCTCTTATCTTACTTTCATCTGCCATCACCCATGTTATAAGAAAGCGTAACATGCCCATATTCCTTGCCCGTTATGGAGGAGACGAATTTATCCTGATTGTTCATCCTGCTGATGAAGCAGAGTTGGATATTCTAATCGATAATATCCGGGCTTCTATCATTGAAAAATGTGATAAAGAAAACAAGCCGTATCGAATGAAGATCGGCATAGGCTTTGATAAACTTGAAAAAGGAGAATCCGATGCATTTTCAAAGAGTCTAAAAAGAGCTGATGAGAAGATGTATGAGAATAAAAAGAGCTTAAAAAAATAACCGCCTGGCGGTTATTTTTTTGCTTTATTATATAAACCTTCAAATTTACTTATTAGTTTATAACATGGATATCCAATGATAAATGACTTCATACGAACCCGCTTACCTAGCGGCCAATGTTCTTTAATAAAACGGTTATTATAACAATCTTTAAAACGTTTCTTTAAGTCACTTCGACTGGCTTTGTCTTTGATTTTACTATAAAAATTAATAATAGAGCGCATCTGCATATTAAGCTCGCTTATATACAGGCTCTGCTCATTATGCTTCTTATAAAAGTCCATACGAAGGTCCCCGGCTTCAAGAGCTGGTTCATATTTCACATAGGCATTGACCTTCATAATACTTCCGGCACGCTGACGGTAAAAATATAGATACTCATTAAGGACTGCTATCTTTCCCGCAGCATATATACATCGGTATGAAGTATAGCCATCTTCAAAAATCTTACCTATAGGATAATAGATTGGCTGGCCATCTTCTATAAAGCAGTCTTTATGGTAAAGCTTATTCCAGGCAACTAAACACTGCTGGTTTCCGCCCATGGTATATAGATAACCCTCAGCTTCAGAGTTAGTGATAACCTGAATCTTGTCATCTCCCTCATCTGCATCAGTTTCATCCTTTGGTTCCTCATCGACGCAGCCTTTAAGCATGGCATCCTCTTCTATCTCTTTAATTAGACACCACGACATCTTGCATCCACTGGAAACAGCTGCCTTATAGAGTTTCTCAATCATGGTAACATCTATAACATCGTCAGAGTCTACCATAACTATCCACTGACCCTTGGCAATTCTAAGTCCAGCATTGCGAGCTTCAGACAAGCCGGCATTGGTCTGATGAATAGGGATAACCCTGGAATCCTTTGCAGCATAGTCATCTACTATAGCTGGGCAACCATCTGGAGAACCATCGTCCACCAGGATAACCTCCAGATTAGAATAGGTCTGTGCAAGTACACTATCTACGCAGGCTCTAAGATATTTTTCAACTTTATATATAGGTAAAATTACTGTAATTAACTCATTCATAATACATCCAACCTACTTATACTTAAGTACCACATCTGGACCCTGGCTTATCTTTTCTAACAGGTCTTCTCTGTCTCCGGTGTAGGTATATCCGTACCAGCCATTAACTGAAGAACCTGGGACCTTAGGAAGGGATGAGTCTGAAACCTTCATATAAAATGTTCTTTCACGTTCTTTTAAAGCCTCTCCGTTACTTCCATCAATATCAAATATAGATAATCCATACTTGCTATACTGATCTTTTTCCAGGCCTATTGTATCAAGTATGGTAGGCATAATATCGTCGTTATATATTGGAGTATGATTAACCTGATACTTATCATGAGTCTCCCCAGCTTTCTTTATAAAGAGTATAGGCTGTGGATCGTCTCCAGGGTCATTCATATCCTGAGTAAATGCTGCCCACCTTGCGTGATCTGCGGTAATTATAATTGTGGCATCATCATAAACTCCAAGATCTTTCATACGCTGGAGGTAGTCATTAATTATATAAATAAGTCCCTGCTGGGTTGTTACTAGATCTGACTCATCAACATAAGTACCATCCGCTCCAAGCTGGGTTGGAAGATGGGTACCATCTATGTGCTGAACTATAATAAGTCCACCATCTGTATCCTCATCTACAAAATCCAGCCCCTTCTCCTGCATAGCTGACATAAAAAGTGTATTTCCACTTTCTTCAGCAGGCACATCGTATGTACATACAAATCCAAAGAGATAGTTTGGAACCTCGAATCTTGGCTTAACTGCATATGGCATAAACTTGTATATGCTCATCTTCTCAACACGAATCATAACAAGCTTTTCCTGTATAGTTCTTGTTGTAGGAACCATATTGTCTACCTTGCCGTAGAGGTTGGCTTCTCTACCATATACTGCCTGACCGCCACCAGAATATAAATTAAGCTTATATCCATTTTCATGTATCTTCTTATAAAGGTCTACCGTATTACTATTAGTCCAGGCTTTGTTTAAGTATTCCTGAGATGTTTCAAATGAATCATAGTCATCCATAGGACCTATACAGGTAAGCATATTAGTCATAGAAGGCTGGGTACCATAGTAATGTGAGTCTGTATTGTCATAGTAAGTAAAATCATGAAGTGGATTAAGAAGATCTGGGTCATTCTCAAGACCGTAATCAAGCTGGGCACTTCCATAAGAATCTACTACAAAGAAGATTACATTATCATTCTTAGAAACCTTAAACTGATCAGCCCCGTTTAAGGTATATGCCTGTCCACCTTTTTCTCTATCAATCTGGATGGCAGTAATAAGCATAGTAACCACAGAAGCAAATAGGATTAGACAGATACAGGCAGATAATCCTGCTGCTATCTTTTGGAACTTATCTTTTAGCAAGATAAAGCCCACTATAACTATGACAAATGCTATAGCCCATATAATAGTATTTCTTGTAGTAACAGCTTTAAGCTGGTCCCAGCGCATAGGTGCGCCATCATTTTCCGAAAGTTTTACATTGAGAAAGTTGTTCTGAACATAGAACATAAGACCAATATAGAAAAGAAGCATATTACATATACTTCTAACTTTCTTTGGCAAAAATAAAAGGATAACTGAAGCCACAAGCCATATAAGCAATCCTATACCTACAAGCTGTGGAAAGAAGTCCTTTAATGAGAATAAGAAGTCTTCTGAGTTTGAACTATAAATTTCAAGTGGACCAACTACAAAGAGGCACATAATTGGAAGTGCCATAAGTACTGGGCTATACCATGCCCCAGTTTTCTTTATATTAGTTTGTTCTTTTTCTTCTTTTGAATTGTTTACTGTTTCTTTACTCATAACTAGCTTTGAATCAGCCTACCAGTAGCAGGCATTCTCAATATGTTTACTATTATCATTTCCAAGCTTCTCACTATCAAGTGGGTAGGCCCAGGCATCTGAATAGAACTCTTTTAATAAATCAAAGTTATCCCAGCGCTTGCCCCTTACACCAAATAGAAGTTGAAGGGCGCCGCCCATGTGAATAGACTGTTTACCTGCACCCTTAAGGCGTACTGCTAGTGGAAGACCATAAGCTCCACAGGCAATGAGTGCTATATCAAAGTCTATTTTAAGTGCTTCATTAGTCATGTAATCAAGAAGATCAAACCAGTCATCTCCATGCTCATTCTTCTCACCAAGAAGTGACTGAACAGCCTTAAAAACGCTAAGTTCAAATTCAGGTAAGATATCTGTGCCAGGGAAAAGCTTGTCACGTTTCTTATATTGGGCTAAGATGCTATCCTTAAATGGATGGATAACAAGCACCTTCTTACCTTTTAGATGACTAGACCATGGATTACTTTTATTGTACCAAGGCTCGATACCTTCAAGCACACCAAGCTCCACATCTTTCTTACAGTACTTCTTTATGATTACATCTTCCATCTGGTTAAACCAAACGCACATCATATCTACGTCTGCCATGGAAGATTCCATAAGTCTGGAAAAATCATCTATTCTTTCATATGGGTCACAGAAGCCTGACAGGCAGTAAAGAAGGTTATGCATATACTTCTTACGCTCTTCGTTGTGACTTTCTTTTTGGCACTCAACAATAGCTCTAAGTTCAGAACCACCTATTCTTGCCACGCAAAATGGCTTATCAGAATCTACCAGTTCTGCAAGCTTCTTATTGGTATCCTCTTTAGTAAGTATTGTCTTGCCATTATACTTCTTTACACGGCAAGGTATATGACAATGAATATCTAGAAACTTACGAACTTTCCATTGTAATTTTTTATAATTCCAATATATGTTTACCGACATATTTAGCACCTTACATCCATAAACTCTGCTTTACCCTGAAGCATAAGTTCCACGCTTGAGGCAGGAATAAATATAGTATCACCAGCCTTGTATGTCATAGAAACAGCTTCTCCTGTTTCTTCTTCCCATGAAATCTTACCACTTCCATCTGTACACATAAGTACTCTAAATGATGTTTCATCTGAGCTATAAGATACAAAGCCCGGTTTTGTTTCCATGGCTGGTGTATTAATTAGCATACGATAAACTTCAAAGTACTTACATCTACAAAGCATCTCACGGGCACAGCCTGGCTTATAGCGAAGAACTCTCATAGGCTGTGTTGGTGTATCATCTGCATCTAAGTTAGATACATCAAGAGCCTTATCTATATGTAGTTCACGAAGTGAACCATTCTTATCTTTTCTGTTATAGTCATATAATCTATAGGTTAGGTTAGAACTTTCCTGAACCTCTGCAAGAAGAATTCCCTTACCTATAGCATGGATGGTACCTGCTTCAATATAGAATACATCACCTTTATTTACTGGTACTCTCTGAAAATACTTATTAACAAACTTGGTTCCTGCTGCAGCTCCACCTTTTTCAGCATCAGTTGCTGCTGCCAGATTTTCCTCCATAGCCTTTCTGAAGCTTTCCTTATCTACCTTATGAGAAAGACCATATATTAGTTCTGCTCCCGGCTCAGCATCGATGATATACCACATCTCAGTTTTACCAAGCTGACCATTCTCATACTTATCAGCATATTCATCGGTAGGATGAACCTGAACAGAAAGATCGTCTTTAGCATCAATAAGCTTCATAAGTATAGGAAGCTGGTCCTTAGTTCTAGGGTGAGTTCCCAGATACTCAGGATACTTCTTTAGTATTTCAGCAAGGCTCTTGCCTTCATGCATACCTGAAGCAGCATAACTTGGGCCATCAGGATGTGTGGAACACTCCCAGCTCTCTGCCAGTGGAGTTAAATCTATACCTTTGCCGTAGTCATCATTTAATCTTGTTCCGCCCCAGAGATAATCCTTCCCTGTAGGCTTAAGCATAAAAGGATATGTATATTTTACGCTATTTTCTTTTTCCACGGATTACATATTCCTTTCATGTTCTCTTCGGATACGCATTACTGCTTAAGTTACGTAAACAAAGGCAGCATAAATATATTTGCTCCTAATTGCGAAACGCTCCGCTGAACTAGTCCACGATTTAGTAAGACGCTCAGCAATGGCTTCGCGCCAACAAAATCGGGACGGATTTCAGCTCCGCCGCAATTAAATGTCGCAAATCTATCCATGTTGCCTTTGCTTGCTTACCTACGAAAACTAGGTTTACTTTTATTCTAGGTCGTACTTTTTCTTGTCGCTGACGCTGATGTTTTTGCCAAGCTGTACCTCGATAAGGGTAAGCTCTGTGTCTGCGATAACGGTGTGCTTGCAGCCTGCCTGCATAGTAATAACATCACCTGGGGTAATTGGCTGCTCCATACCATCTACTATGGTTCTTCCTGAACCTGATATAACTGTCCAAACCTCGTCACGGTACTGGTGGCTGTGATAGTTCATTCTGTGACCTGGTTTAAGAGTAACTTTAATTGTAAGTCCTTCATCAGATACATCAAGGACACGGAATTCGCCCCAGCTCTTCTGAGCGAAACGAACCTGCTGCCTGATTCTATCTACATAAGGTTTTATTTTACTAGACTGCTCTTTGTCAGATACTAAGATACCTTCTGGGCTGGTAGTAATGATAACATCCTTAAGTCCCATACAAAGCACAGGCACATCCATGTCATTAAGCACATGAACGTTCTGGCAGGAATCAGAGATAATTGCCTTACCAATAACTGGTGCTTCCATGGCATCTGACATGGTATTCCATGTTCCAAGGTCAGTCCATGGTCCCTTATATCTAACTACTCTAAGACTTGTTTCATTCTCAATAACAGCATAGTCAAAACTAATCTTACGAAGTTCACCATATCTGCTGTATAAGTCATCATAATCCTTATAATCAATAAGCTCGTGAGCTCGTTCAAGCATATAATCTAACTTAAATGCAAAGATACCTGAACTCCAAAGGGCTCCCTTACCAATAAGTAAAGCTGCATCTTCTTCGCTAGGCTTCTCTACATAAGAGATAGCTCTTGAATATCCCTTGCAGACATTTCCTACTGATTCAGATTCATGCTTTCCACCTTCTGGAATAATATAACCATATTTTGAGCTTGGATATGTTGGCTCTACACCAAGGAGAAGTATTCCCTTATCAGGTACTGAATCTTCTTCCTCAGCCGCTTTGATGATACTGCTGAAGAAATCATCTTCAACATAGCTATCTACTGGGCATACTAAAATAGTCTCATCCCCAGAGACAGATTCCACATCCTTAAGGTACTGGCAGGCCAGTGTTATAGCAGGGAAAGTATCCCTTCTTGCTGGCTCAACACATATATCTACCTTATCACCAAGCTGATTTATAATAGTTGAAACCTGTGGCTTAGAAGTTGCCACAGTTACTGATATATCCTGACAGGCGCTTCGAATCTGTCTGTACACCCTCTGGGCCATAGATTCATAGCCATCCTCTGTCTTGAATATTTTGATAAACTGTTTTGATCTAACGTCGTTAGAAAGAGGCCATAGTCTCTTTCCCGAACCACCTGAAAGTAAAATAATTTTCATAAATTTGATTATACCATAAAGCAACGAGTCAAAGCCATATTTATATGGCCTTGACGAGTGCGAATGACAACAATCGCTTGCGATTGTAGTACCATAAAGGCAGGAGCCAAGCGAGCGTTTACGCTCATTTGGCGACTGCCCTACCCTCTACCTATTCTAAATGAAAAAATCTCGGCTTTTATTGCAAAGCCGAGATTAATTTAACTTTCTTTATATGCTTTAATAGCTTCTATGACCTTATTATAAGCTTCCTGCGTCTTTTCAAACTGGGCCTTAGCCAGGTCCATATCTACGCTATTGTAATTCCTTAAAGTCTCTGTTAGTTCAAAATCTATTTCAAATATTGGCGTAAGTGACAGATTCTGAGCTACGCCCTTTAAAGTATGAGCTGCCCGAAATGCCAGTTCTGTATCCCCTTCAGCTAAAGCCGCCTTAAGCTGTACAAAACTTTGATCATCAAGAAACCTAAGAATATATTTCTCTACTCTCTCTTCTTTTGAAAGCCTGGCAAGTACATCATCATAATCACCGCCAAATGCTTCGTAACATCCCTTAATATTCATATTACCTCCTAGAGTACAGGTCCCTGCCTGCACTATCAATTAGCCTCTCGGCTATCTCAGTAAGACCAGCCTCCGCCGTTTTACGAAGTCGATCCCTATCCTGAAGTATGTACTCAATATCCTGTAGACAGCGTAGTAACTTAGGATTAAAAGTTCCACATTCACCATCAAGTATCATCTTCATTGCTGTTTCATGATCAAATGCTTTCTTATAGCATCTCTCACTGGTTAAAGCATCATAAACATCGGCTATAGACACAATCTGGGCTGAGATAGGTATCTCCTCTCCTCTTAATCCATCAGGATATCCGCCACCATCATAACGCTCATGGTGCCATCGACATATTTCTTTTGCAATTCTTATTAGTTCTTCATTCTTTATATCTGGAACATTTTCAAGGATAGAATATCCCTGCATAGCGTGTTCCTTCATTGCATCGTATTCATCGCTTGTTAATTTACCAGGTTTATTTAATATCTCATCATCAATTGCAATCTTGCCTATATCATGAAGGGCAGATGCAGTAGAAATTATATATTCATTCTCTGGAGTTAATCTGTAAGAAGGGTCTCTTCTTTCAAGAGCTTTAAGCAGCATATAGGTCAGGGACTTAACATGTGAGATGTGATCGCTGCTTTCCCTGTTTCGAAACTCAACTATATGAGCAAGCACTGATACCATAAGACTATTAGTCTTTACATTAGCAAGGATTTCTTTTGCTACAAGCCTCTGCAGTGTCCTTTGCTTAGCATAAAGCATAATAGTATTGCGTACTCGCTTCTTTACTAAGTCAGCATCAAATGGCCTATTAATATAATCGCTGGCTCCTAAATTATAAGCCCTCTTTATGAAGTAGATATCATTCTCTGCAGATATCATAATAACTGGAATATCTTCTATCCAGTCTTCCTTCTTCATATATTCCAGGACTTCGAAACCGCCCATTTCTGGCATGTTAATATCAAGTAACACAGCACTTATTCTGCTACGTTCCTTGGCAAGTATCTGGAGACACTGAATTCCATTGCTGGCTTCCATAATATCATACTCATCAGATAGAATATCTGACAGCATATCTCTGTTTATATCCCCATCATCCACTATAAGTATTGTGTGTCTGTCAATCAGTTCCTCATCAATACTCATATACTATTCCCCAAAATGCGCCAGATTATTTTAACGCGTCGGCCAATGTTCTAAACATCTTATCTCTTTCAAGAGGTTTAGCAATATGGCCATTCATACCGGCATTGATAACATTCTCCACATCTTCCTTGAATGCATTGGCAGTCATGGCAATAATCGGAATGTTAGCCTTAACCTTGTCTTCCATACTTCTTATATAATGAGTAGCTTTGTAGCCATTCATATTAGGCATCTGAATATCCATAAGAATCATATCGTAGTAGCCAGGCTCTGCATTCTTGTACATATCAACACAGATAACGCCATCAGCTGCATGCTCTACAATAAATCCAACGTCCTGTAAAACAGCCTTAGCTATCTCAGCATTAAGCTCGTTGTCTTCAGCAAGAAGGATTCTCTTTCCCTTAAAGATTTCTGTAGAAACCTTATCATCTTCCTGCTCAGTCTTAGCATTGTCTGGCATATTTCCGAACCTATGAGGAGCACGAATTATGAACTTACTTCCCTTACCAAGTTCACTTTCTACCTCTATGGTACCGTTCATTATTTCAACCAGTTTCTTAACAATAGCCAGGCCAAGACCTGTTCCTTGAATACCATCAGTAGCTTCAGTTCTTTCACGGGAGAAGTTCTCAAACAGGTGATTTTGGAAATCCTCACTCATACCGATACCGTTATCTTCAATAACGGTTTCAACAGTAACCATATCTTCCTTACCCTCAATAGGATATTCTGTTGAGGAAATGCTTATCTCTCCACCATCTGGAGTGTATTTTATGGCATTACTAACAAGATTGATAATAATCTCACTAAGTTTGGTAACATCTACATAGAAATATCTGTGTACCATCTTTTGCTCATAATGTATAGTAAGATTCTTTCCCTGAACCTGACTATCAAACATAGATAAAAGATCTTTATAAAAATGTGACATATCACTGAGTTCTTCCTCAAGATATACCTTGTTGTTTTCAATTCTCGCTACTTCCAAAACACTGTTAAGAATATCTAAAAGCTTTCTACTTGAGATATCTATGTTGTTCAAATAATCTCTTAGTTTTTCGGAGTCCCCTTTATTTTCAACTGCCAAATGTGTAAAACCAATTATGGCATTCATAGGAGTTCTTATATCGTGAGACATATTAAAGAGAAATGCTGTCTTAGACTTGCTTGCCTGTTCAGCTTCTTCTTTGGCTCTTATAAGCCCTTCCTGACTTCGATAAGTTCTATATATAAGCCAAGATATGATAATAGTAATTAATAAGACTGTTGCAATACTAAATACTAAAAGTCTTGTTGATTTTGAAAATAATTCGTCCTTATTAAGAAGTACAACAGCGATTAATGTACCTTCAATCTCTCTGTAAAACACACGATATTCAATATCATCTATAGTTACATCAAAAGGTTTTCCATCACCTTTTAGTACTTTTTTAATCATCTGCGCAGTTTCTGATTTTTCACTTTCACCAGAATACTGTTTTCCTACATCATCAGCTTCAGAACTGGTAACAACAAATCCACTGGCATCTACTACATAGGCCATACCATTGGCGAGATTCTGGTAATCATCTACATATTCAGCAAGAGGCTCAAGCTCAACATCAAGAGCAACTACGCCGCTTCGGTCTGGCATCTCTTTTGTAATAGTTAAAACGATTTCTCCTGTTATTACATCTTTATAAGGAAGCACATATACGGAACGTCCCTGACTCTCAAGAGCTTTAATATACCACTGCCTCTCTTTTGGATTAAAATCCTCATCCGGAACCCATCCAGAACCATCGATAAAGTTGTCATCAATATAACAATACAGATTGGTAATATTCTCACTTGAATTTCTAAAACCATTAACCGTGGAATGATACATGGTTTCAATCTCATCTTCTTTTTTAGAACTATACTTATAGGCCATAGTAAAACCGACCATAATCTCCTCAACGTTTCTGTATCGGTTCATATAGTCCTGGATTTTTGTAGCTGCTAAGGTAAGCTCCGCTGTTGCTGTATCCTCAGCATCCTTATGAGATTCTTTATATAGGGTAGAATATGACACAAGAGTATATATGCACAATAGTATAAATGTAATGACAATTATTATACGTACTATATGCATATTTTTTTTGTGAAGATATGTTAAATTATTTTCGTTAAGAGTACTATCTTTCCCCATTAACACTTCCCCCAGATTGTACTTCTTAGTTTTAAGAAGATTATAATATCTACTTTATTCACCTAATATACTAACTTATATAATATCACTAAACGCCCTTATTTTACAGCATTTTTAGGATAAAAAAGCGTGCCCCATCATATAGGGACACGCCATAATTTTTTTACTATATCTAGTAATTATAGTTTGAAGAATCCAACTGCAGTGTTGAGGTTTTCGTTAATAGCACGCATCTCTTCTGTACGAGCCTGTGTATCTGTACATGCCTCAGTAACTGTAGCACAGCTTGCTGCAACTTCCTGAGCACTTGCACCAAGTTCTTCTGAAATAGCACCAAGATCTGTTGTTGCACTTGTAAGCTCATTCTTAATTGTATTAAGCTCCTTAGCCATCTCAGAGATAGAGTTAATTCCTGTAATACTCTGATCAACTGCTGATGAAAGAATCTCAAACTTATCCTGAGTGTCAGTAATATATCCCTTCTCTGTCTGGATGCTTTCGCTTACTCTTTCAGCAACTGCAACTGTTTCATTAGAGATATCAGTTACTCTGTTTACAATATCCTTAATCTTAGCAGCATTCTCAGATGAGCTTTCTGCAAGCTGCTTGATGTTCTCAGCAACAACTGCGAAGCCCTTACCAGCTTCACCAGCTCTGGCAGCCTCGATAGAAGCATTGAGTGAAAGGAGCTGTGTCTGACTTGCAATATCATCAATCATCTGTACTGATGTTGTAATATCGTTAACTGCCTGGTTTGTAGCATTAATCTTCTCTGTAATGTCCTTAACAGCATCAACTGATTCATTGCTTGATTTAAGAACAATCTTCATATATTCAGAAGCATCATTATTTGCAACCTGAATCTCATCTGAAGCAGTTCTGAGGATTGAAACATTATCATTAAGTTTCTCAACGTCTTCACCAAGGATTCCTGCCTTCTCAGCCATAGACTGAGCAGATGTTGCAACGCTCTGTGATGTATCAGCAACTTCTCCTACTGCTGTGTTAATCTGGCTTATATGGTCTACGTTGTGACCAGTTTTATCATCAACTTCTATAACTGCCTGGGCAAGTACATCTGCGGAACTATGAACTGTGGTAATAGCATTCTTAAGAGCTTCCTGAAGTTCATCTGTGGAAACTATAAGTTGCTTAATTTCTCTTACATGGCTCTTTGTTTTAAGCTGACCTGTAAGATCACCTTCTGAAAGTTCTCCCATGGTATTAGAAAGCGCTTTGATAGGATCTGCAACAAGTTTAGCAACCATAATAGCAAGAATTGCAAAGATCACTACTATGACACCAGCTGATATAGAGCTTGACATAAGAACCTGTCTCTTTGCAGCATCTACTGTTTCCTGAGACTCACCTGCAAATGCCATACCCCAAACATTACCATCAGCATCATACAGTGGTGTGTAGTAAACGTAATACTTCTTACCACCAATAACTACGCCATTCTTTCTAACATCCTTACCTGCCTGACAACTAGCCCATATTGCATCATCACTCTTTGTTCCGATGTTTCTTTCGCCTTTATCATTCTTAAGTGATGTTATAAATCTAATATTATCTTTAAAAATGGTAACTTCGACCTTATTTTTCTTGAAGGCATCGCAATAAGCAAAGCTTTCATCATCCTGAGCAATGATTCCTTCATGAATATCATACTCAAAATAACGAGACGCTCCTTCTGCCGCAACCTCAAGGCTGTTATAAACACCCTCAACCAAGCTTGCATTGATTTCTTTTACTGCGAGATAAGTTAGAATTACTGCACCGATGATAAGAGGTACCAGTGCAAATGCAACCTGCATAAGATAGACAGATACGCCACTTTGTTTCTTCTTCATAGTCCCCCACTCCTTTTATACTTTTTTAGATTCCTAAAATACTTCTATAACTTGCTTACTAACGTAAATTAATTATGTCAACAATTATATCATTTATAAATACAAGAAACTACTACTAGTTTTCACAAAATTTTCACAACTCAAACTATACAAAACATATAAAAAAGTTCATTTTATTAACTTTTTCTTTCGAGATACCCTATTTTACGCCTATTCTTATAGTATTGAAAGAGTAATTAAAGTTTGATAATATATTTTTGGCTTAAAAGCCACGTGTCTCCATAGTTAAACGGATATAATAAGCGCCTCCTAAGCGCTAGTTATGGGTTCGATTCCCGTTGGAGACGTAAAAAGGTCAGGAACACATTCCTGACCTTTTTCAATACTATATTCCTTATTTTAAAACTTTATTACTTCTGGTGCTGCTGTAAACGAGCTGATAGTTGCTGTTGCATCTTCCATATAATATACAACTGTGTTTCCATCATCCTCAGTATACATACCACGAAGATTAGGATATGCATCTAGCATAGACTTTCTGGCTTCACGTCTATCATCTTCTACAAGCTTACATGCTACTCTAATCCACTGGCCATCCTTAAATGCACTAAGTTCAACCTTAGGATTAGCAGCAATCTGCTTTGCCACATCTTTGGACTTTCCTGTCTGGATATAAAGCTTTCCTTCAAATTCATTAACTGTACCAAAAGGTCTTACTCTTGGCTGATCTCCATCAACTGTTGCAAGGTAGTATGTTCCTGCATCCTTTAAAAACTCTTTAACTTTGTTCATACGAAACCTCCTTATTTTATTGAATCGTTAAGCCACAGGCATTTACTCTGGATAATTCACAAAGCCCTGCAGCCAGATAATGCCTTTAAAACGGCGGCCTTCCTCAGGTTCGCCTATTAGATCTTTAGCATTGATACACACGTCAAATACTAAGTCGTTAACATTAAGTGTCATAAAATAAACATCTTCTTTTGTGTAGGTATTAGTTATCTTCTCGCAAGTTGTTATCTCGCCAAGTATTGAATATAAGTCGCACTCTACCCCATATGGCATAAAGTATGTTTCTACAACTGAATAGACATCTTCATCTTTCATCTTACGGCGAACGATATTGTAGGTATCCATATCATCGATAGTAAGATGTTCTATAGCCTGCTCATTACCCTTACGAGCTTCAGCTAACATACGGTTCTTACGCATGTTGTAGTTTATGGCCTTCCTTACCTGAACTTCATCTTTTTGAAGGGGCATAAGAATAGTTCCCGATGTTGAAAGTCCGGAAAGAGTCAGGCTGGTTCCTTTTATAGGAAGTCTGTCTGTATAAAGAAGCTTCATATATGGAATGATGTTTTGAAGATAAAAGATAATAGATACTCCTATTCTATAGTCATCAAGTACACCTGCATAAGACAGTTTCTCAAACTGCGGCTCCACAGTTATATCATCATAACTGGTTTCTCCTCTTCCTTTTATAAAAGGAAAGTAATAGTCATAGATAAATTTATTGTCCTCAGTGTATTCACCTCGGATGTTGATTCCTATGCGGTCGCCAAAATATGCATTGTACTCTGCATACAACACATCATTATCAATAGTAGTATAAGCTCTCTCATTAGCTGAGCCTATTGCTACATTAAGTATTTCATTAATATCTTTTCGGGTTTTACATTCTGAAAACCCTACTGATCTAAGGTATTTGTGTATCATATTGCTATTATAGCAAAGGTATAGGCTATATTATAGATAGTAGATACTAGTTATTGATTAAATTTATCTACAAACATGTGACAAGTCTGATATTATGTAATTAAGATTTATTCAGAAACAGGAGAATTTTAATATATGTATTACGTACCTGATGGAACTGAAAGATGTGGATTTTATGAATGCAGCGATTGCGGCAATCGTTTTCTGGATATAAGAATTGCCCCTTCTATTGTATGTCCTTACTGCGGTGAAGACGTGGATATGGAAGTAGGACCTGATGAAGAGATGCCTAAGGCTGTAGAATCTGCAAAATTAATACAGATGCTTGAGGGAGAGGATGTTGAAAAGTACGACACTCTTTTAAGCCTTGCTATTACAGGCGGAGATTATACCTGGATATAAGGAGGGATAGCTATGAATGTAGTTATTACAGGGGCTGGACGCGGTCTTGGTCTTGAGATGGTAAAGAAACACTTAAATAATGGTGACCATGTTTTAGCTCTTGCCCATAGCATAACACCTGAACTTGAAAAATTAAACAAGTTAAATACTTCTTCTAAGCTTGAAGTTAAAACCGTTGAACTAACAGATTATCAGTCCGTAATTAATATTGCAGAAGAATACTATTCTACTGTAGATATTCTCTATAACATAGCAGGGATATACTTCGAAGATCAGAGATGCGACCTGGCAGAAACTGATATGGCTAAAGCTCTTAAGATGTACGAAATCAATGCCCTTGCCCCCCTTAATGTAATGAAGGCATACGAAAAGAAGTTGGTAAAGGGTAGTGTAAATCTTATAGTATCTAGTGAAGCTGGCAGTATTGGAGCCTCATGGCGTGACTCTGAATATGGATACTGTATGTCAAAAGCCGCTGTTAATATGGCTGCCAAGAATTTTAGTAATGCTACAGCTGATAAGGGTATACAAACCATCCTCTACCATCCTGGCTGGATGAGAACCCAGATGGGCGGAGACAGGGCTAAGGCTTCCAGTGAATCTATTGAGGCATCTACTTCGGCAGACAGCCTGTTTAATATAGTACTTGAAGCACATGAAAATGCTTTACAAGGCAAAATCGATAAAACTGTGCCATTTGTGGACTATCAGAGTAATACATGGGAGTGGTAAAAATATCTTACTACTCAAGCCAGGATACATCCCACAAAGATTAATATATCACAGCGCACTTCTTCGCAAAAAAAGTAGGAGGGAACCTCCTACTTAAAGCGCTGGGTGCGTCCGGCAGAGCCGGAATTAATCATTTCGCACCCCTGTGCATATTAAATTATTAGTTATATACCTGTATAATCTTGGCTGCTATGTATCTTGCTATTGCAAGGTAACCGCTGTCATTAGGATGTATCTCGTCATAGAAGAGAGCTGAACGAATCTCAGGAACTTTGGAATTCATGAACCCGTTACGATACATCTCTATCTTGTAGAAGTCATACTGTGTAGCATAGCTTCTCTGAACATCAAGCCACATATCAAATGAATATACATCCTTAAGCTCATCCATATCCTCAAGAGCAGTCTGATAGTTAAGAACTACAAACATAGGTGTATCAGGGAAAGCTTCACGGATCTCTTTAAAGAGCTTTTCTACATCTCCGTAGTACTTGCCGTCTTTAACTTCTTCACTGCCAAATACGCTGTTACCGCAAAGATAATCGTTAACACCACCAAATACGATGATTATATCTGTATCTTCTGGAATCTCCTTAACTCTGTAAAGGAAGCTTGTATCTGATCCATAATTACCAATTGCTGAACCAGGAACGCCAAGTTTAACTATCTCGCATCCAAGAATATCTCCAAGATAATCGGCATAACTTACCTGATTTCCATACTCATTAGTCTTTCCACCAAGTCCGTAAGTAATCGAATCACCTAAACATGTTATCTTCATATCTGTGAAGTCATAGTTATTAAGTTCAGCTATCTGCTTGTTATAGTCATAAACCTGTTCCATAACTGCTAGAGTTGAAGCCTCAGAAAGAAGCTGGTCTCTCTGATCTGCAAGAGTTGCAATTTCAACATGGTGTAAACCAGCATCATTAACTGGTTCTATAGGTTCATCTTCTGATATTGTTGTTTCTATTGCTGAAACAGGAGTTGCAGGAGTTGCCTCAGGCTCTGATACTGTATTATTAATAGATACAATAGGAGCAACATATGTAGGATCTGCTGCATTATCACTAACTGTAGGATTTTTCTTTCCACATGCTGTAAACATAGTTAAAGCCATCCCTAATAGAAGTATTCTTTTTAAGTTTTTCATTTATTGTTTCCTTATCTTTAGTCTTTTGGCAAAATGCCTTATCTGCGATTATATACCTTTATTCAAAATATGTACACGAAAAATCTGCTTAAGACCTCTTATAAACAAGTAGCGGGCCCTAAAAAAGCCCGCTACATAACTAATTACAATAATTTTTACTATTCTTTTACTGCCCCTAAAGTAATGGAATTAACAATATATTTTGCACAGAAAATATATATTATTATTGGGATAAGAGATACTGCAAATGCAACGGCATAGAGCTCAGGATAAGCTCCTGCTCCATATCCTGTTTCTATATATGAAGGTGCTGTTTTCTTACTCCAGTCCATAAGGAGCAGGGTTTGTCTGTATCCATCATTCCAGCTCGCTACAAAGGAAAATGTTAGCTGAAGCGCAAGTACAGGCGTAAGCGTTGGAAGGATTATCTTATTAAATATTCTAAATTCTCCCGCTCCGTCAATTCTGGCAGCTTCAGTTATTTCATTTAATTTAAAGTTCATAAGATACATTCTTACAAAATATACTGCTGCCGGATTGGCTACATAAAGCATAATAACAGGTGCAAATTTGTTCAAAAGTCCTGTTTTAGCTAACAAGCCATAATATGATAAGAAGCCCACTGAAGAAGGAACAAATAAAAGTGCAATCACGCATTTCCATAATATCTTCTTGCCCTTGAAGTCATATCTTTCAAACGAATAAGCTGTCAATGCACTAAAATATGTAGCAAGTAAAGCTGCTGGAAAGGCTACTAAACATGAGTTTAATATTCCCCTATAAATGCCTCCTCCGTAAGATACATATTCAGCATTCATACCATTAAGATTTTCCAGAAAATATGAGCCCGGTAAGGATAACTTATTGGTTATGATACCTCTTTGTGTTCCGTTAACAGCAAGTAAATATAAAGGTATTAATATTGAAATTGCCAGTATTGTACATATGATAGTTCTAGGTAATAACTTAAGTCTCCTCTTACGCTCTAACTTGCTTATCTTAGGTATCTTGAATTTAAAGTATTTCCTGATATTAAGAATATTAATAAGAGGCTTTTTAAATATTAAACAGATAACATTGTGAACTAATAAAGCGGCTACTAAAGAAGCTATGAGAACACAGACAAAGAATATGCCGCTTCCAGGTATAAAGGAGAATTCCTCTATGAAGAGGTTGTGCATAAGATAAAGCTCTAGTGATATCTCTCCTAAAAAGGCAGTTATACAGTTGCCTACTTTAACCTTTAGTCCAATTATAAGTAGCAAAGCCATAAAAACTATTACCATAGCAAGCTGTGGTATCAGTGTAAGAAGTTTATCCAAACTTTGATTGCCTGTGGCTCCCGTTGCTGTTTCAGTCCAGTAACCAATATTATCCAAAGTATATTTACTGAGAGCAAACAGGATAATAAAAGCGACAATAATAACCACTAGGCATTTTCTATAATGCTTTTTAGCAAAGTTATCCAGCTTATTTCCAAACTTTTCGTAAGCCATACCAAGTACAAAAAGCATAGTAGTGTTGTACCACCATTCACCTTGGAACCACCACACACCATGTCCCAATAGAAGGCTTCCTGCAACCATAGCTGCTATTACAAGAGCCATGACAATAAGGGCTTTATTTTCATTTTTAATAAATCTGAAAACCAACCAGAAGATAACATAGAGAAAGAGAATCTCTATCATATACCACATATGGTCATTGATGAGATCTATACCAAACAATCCCAGCAGTATATCGCCGGTAGATTCGAATTTGCCACGTATGAGAGCCCATACAAAGAAGATAAGATTGCAAACTACAAATGGTAGTAAAACAGTAGGAATTCTTTTCTTAAAGAAATTATCCAGATATCCAGGTTTATTATGATAGCTTAAAAGCAGACCATAACCTGAATAAAAGAAGAACACACCTACACAGCATACACCTACATATTCAAGGATACCCATAATTCCTGCATTCCACTGACCTATATGCTGAGTAAGATGGTGAAGTACTATAACTACACTTAATATACCCATAATATGTCTTGTATGGGTTCTTTCCAATGGGTCTGTCCAAAGTCCGTAGGTAGAACTGTAAGAAGTATTAGTAAATACTACATATACAAGGATGAGCATAAATACCCAAAGGGCGAAGCTTCTGCTAAATATACTTGGAAGCGTACTCTTTGCTGTGGCATTGCCGCTTTTTATAGACTCAAGAATCTGCCCTGACATACTCTCTACTTCATTTTGTTTCTGAGCTAAAGTATGTTCTTTATCAAACAGCTTATATACTTCAACAACAAAGTATTTTCCCTTATTTATTCCAGCATATGCTGATACTATGTTATATTCTTTCCAGGCATTGTCATAACGTGACAGATATATATGATATAGTTCCATACCATCTGCCTTAACATATCCCTGAGGGTTATATTCATTTATCTCCTGGATTTCATTGACTGTATAATAGATATCTTTGAATTCATCTTCGTCAAATGACTGAGCCTTCGAATCGAATTGTCTGACTGTGATCTCGTATTCCCCTTGGGAATCGAAGGTTATATAACGTATCTGACGATCCTTTAGCAGCTTTGCAACAGTGGTATTGCCGGTATCTGCAAAGTATCCCTGAAATTTTTCAGGCACACAAAAACTTATATCAACATCTTGAGAGTATACATATTTAACACCACCTGCGATAGAAACATTACCTATGCCGGTCTTTTCCAGTTTGTTTTTGTATCCTGTAAAAGCTATTACAAGAGTTACTATAAGTAGCAACTGAACTACTCTGGAAAGTGAAAATACATACTTCTTCTTCATGATGTCTACCTCTTTTGTTAAGTCGCGAACAATTTTGTCAGTTATATGAGATATAAACATGTCGCTATGAAACGCACGTTAATATTGATTATATCAGTATATTAATATGTTGTAAACAACCACCTCTAACCCCATAGGTAGAGAAAAAGGCCGGAAGCATACTGCCTCCGGCCTCATTAGTTAACATTGTGAACTATCTTCACGTATTTCGTTATAATATAATTCCAACAAACTATACTAGTTCTTCTTAACTGAGATTGTTACCTTCTCGCCGTTAACATTCCACTCTTTTGCAATCTCATATGTTGCATCATCAATAGAATCAGCAAGAACCTTAGTAGATATGCTTTCTGCATTCTTCTTAACGATTGCAGCAATCTTATCATTGCCAGCGATACCAACTGAGATATGGTCCATAACCTCAAAGCCTGAATCCTTACGCATAGTCTGAATCTTAGAGATAACTTCTGCTGCGAAGCCTTCTTCTACAAGTTCTTCAGAAAGGTTAGTATCCATAACTACTGTTACGCCGCCATCTGCCTCAGATGCGAATCCTTCCTTCTGAGCCATAGTAATAAGAAGATCATCCTTAGTAAGTTCAACTTCTGTTCCATCTACATCAAACTTAATTGAACCGTTAGCATTGAGGTCATCCATAGCTGCATTGCCATCAACTGATGCAAGGTACTTCTGGATACCGCCAAGGCATTTACCATACTTAGGACCTACTGTCTTAAGCTGTGGCTTAAATGTATATGATGTAAATTCACGAACATCATCAGCGTACTTAACTTCCTTAACGTTAAGCTCATCCTCGATAATCTCTGTGTAGAACTGGCTAAGCTTGTTATCTGCCTTAACATACATAGTTCCGATTGGCTGACGGTTCTTGATATTAGAAGCATTTCTAGCTGCACGTCCAAGAACAACAACCTTAAGTACTGCTTCCATATCAGCCTCAAGCTGCTTATCTACCATCTTCTCATCCACTACAGGGAAGTCGCAAAGGTGGATAGATTCCTTGGCTGATGGATCAACGCTACGTACGAGGTTCTGGTATATCTCTTCTGCCATGAATGGAATCATAGGAGCTGAAGCTTTAGCTATAGTAACAAGTGCTGTGTAAAGTGTCATGTAAGCATTGATCTTATCCTGCTCCATACCCTTTGCCCAGAATCTTTCTCTACCACGTCTTACATACCAGTTACTCATCTCATCTACAAAGTCCTGAAGAGCTCTTGCTGCCTCTGGAATCTTGTAGTTTTCAAGGTCATTATCAACTTCTCCAACAACTGAGTTAAGCTTTGAAAGAAGCCATTTATCCATAACCGGAAGCTTATCATAATCAAGTGTATACTTGCTTGCATCGAAGTTATCGATATTAGCATAAAGTACGAAGAATGCGTATGTATTCCAAAGTGTACCCATGAAGTTTCTCTGGCCTTCGATAACTGCATCTTCATGGAATCTGTTAGGAAGCCATGGAGCTGAGTTGATGTAGAAGTACCATCTGATAGCATCTGCGCCAAACTTCTTAAGTGCATCGAATGGGTCTACGGCATTGCCCTTTGACTTACTCATCTTTTGGCCGTTCTTATCCTGAACGTGTCCAAGAACGATAACGTTCTGATAGCAAGGTGAGTTGAAGAGAAGTGTACTCTCAGCAAGAAGTGAGTAGAACCAACCTCTTGTCTGGTCTACAGCTTCAGAAATGAACTGAGCTGGATACTGCTTCTCGAATAATTCCTTATTCTCAAATGGATAATGATGCTGAGCAAATGGCATAGCACCTGAGTCGAACCAGCAGTCAATAACTTCTGGTACTCTGTGCATAGTCTTTCCACACTTAGGACATGGGAAAGTTACAGCATCGATATATGGACGGTGAAGCTCAACCTTAGCATCATCAGGATTTCCCGAAAGATCAGCAAGTTCCTGACGTGAACCTACGCTGTGCTGGTAACCACATTCACATTCCCAGATATTAAGAGGAGTACCCCAATATCTGTTACGTGAGATAGCCCAATCCTGAAGGTTCTCAAGCCAGTCACCAAATCTACCCTTACCGATAGACTCTGGAATCCAGTTAATCTTGTTGTTATTATCAATCATCTGCTGCTGAACAGCTGTCATCTTGATGTACCATGACTCACGTGCATAGTAAATAAGTGGAGTATCACATCTCCAGCAGTGTGGATAGTCATGTTCTACCTTTGGAGCAGCAAATAAGAGATTTCTCTCGATTAAGTCTTTAAGTACTTCTGGGTCGCACGAAACAGCGCCTGCTTCAACTTCCTTATCTGTTGGCTTAGCACGCATACCAGCAAACTTACCTGTTTCTGGCTTCATCTTACCCTGGCCATCAACCATCTGTACAAATGCTGCATCGTACTTTCTACCAACCTTGGCATCGTCCTCACCAAATGCAGGAGCGATATGTACGATACCTGTACCATCTGTCATAGTTACGTATTCATCACAGTATACGAAGAAGCCCTTCTTATGCTGCTTTTCAACTTCATCAGCTGCACACTGATAAAGTGGTTCATATTCCTTATATTCAAGGTCTTTACCCTTATATGTCTCAAGTACTTCATAAGCCTTGCCATTAGCAAGTGCCTGGTACTTAGCATTGCCCTGTCCGTCCTTCTCATCAAGAAGTCCGCCAATAACCTTATCAAGAAGGGCAACAGCCATATAATATGTATATCCATCACATGCCTTAACCTTAGCATATTCATCCTCAGGGTTAACGCAAAGAGCGATGTTAGATGGAAGTGTCCAAGGTGTTGTTGTCCATGCAAGGAAATATGCATCTTCACCCTTAACCTTGAATCTTACAACAGCAGTTCTATCCTTTATTGTCTTATATCCCTGTGCAACTTCCTGACTTGAAAGAGGTGTTCCACAACGAGGGCAGTAAGGAACAATCTTAAATCCCTTGTATAATAACTGCTTGTTCCAGATTTCCTTAAGTGCCCACCACTCTGACTCGATGAAGTCATCGTTATATGTAACATAAGGATTATCCATATCAGCCCAGAAACCTACAGTACCTGAGAAATCTTCCCACATACCCTTGTATTTCCATACTGATTCTTTACATTTCTCTATGAATGGCTCAAGACCGTAAGCTTCAATCTGCTCCTTACCATCAAGACCAAGCATCTTCTCAACTTCGATTTCTACAGGAAGACCGTGTGTATCCCATCCAGCCTTTCTAGGAACCATATATCCCTTCATAGTACGGTATCTTGGAATCATATCCTTTATAACACGTGTAAGTACGTGGCCTATATGTGGCTTACCGTTTGCTGTTGGTGGTCCATCATAAAACATATAAGTTGGGCAACCTTCACGCTCTTTAATTGATTTCTTAAAGATGTCATTGTCTTTCCAGAACTTCTCAACTTCTTTTTCACGTTCTACGAAGTTCATGTCTGTGGAAACTTTGTTGTACATGATATTCTCCTTCCAAAATGAAAAGGCTTATCCCACAATAGGATAAGCCTGTGCTTACTTTTTAACCACCTATGTGTATCCTGCTCCCCGCATCGCGGTTTCAGAGGCCTGCCTATAACGTCGGCACCCACGGCGTAGCTTACTATCTTCAGCCTTGCAGCTCAGAAGTGATTTTCCACCGGTTCTTACTTTTACAGGGCTCTCACCATCCCCTGCTAGCTCATAATTTCACAGCCGGCTTACTGTCTTCGTCACAGCTTTTGTGTTATGTTGTATGGTTTTGTGATATCAAAACCGATTATCATTATATTAGTCTGATTTGAGACTTGTCAAGAGTGTAGTTCTCTAATTAAGCATCTTCTCCAGCTTACTCATTACGCCGCCGCTTCCTATAATAGAAATATTATTAATTACTATTACATCATCTATACCATGCTTATCAACAAAATCCAGCACGTCTTCATTGCAGTATCTGTAATCCATAACATATACAGTATGGTAATGATCTACTAAGAATGGTACGAAGCAGTTGCCATAGGATTCTTTGATTACCAGGCAAGAAGAAGTTTTTCGCCAGAGAACCGGATTCACAATCTTTTGCATAGGCTGGTCTCCGCCTATAAAGCAGTTATACTTAGTATATTCACTCCAATTAGTTACATCGTGAATTACATCATATTCTGTTTCTTTACCACCCTTTGAATAGTAGGTAAGCTTATTAGTTCCCTTTGGAATATAGGCTTCTACATAATCTGGATTCGCAGCCATAGCTGGATCTTTAAGTGTACTGTAATAAGAACCAAGGAATGGTGAGAATGTCATCTTTGTATAATAATCAAGCTCATGTGGCTCCCATCCTTTAGCTTTGCAGTAATTTCTATATACATAGTATGCTCCAAGAGCTGTCCAGTGATGATCTGTTCTAAAATACAGATATTCATCGTTATGCTGTCTAAGAATATCAACAGATTCTATACCTGTGGCCTTGTTATATAAGCTGTAATAATAGTGAACAGCATCTGCCTGATTTGAACCCCCAAGAGCAGCAAGTTCATCTTCTGGAAGCATAACTCCTGATGAATTAGCTACAAGTATGTTATATACATTAGCCTTACCATCAAGCTCTTCTGCGCATTTTTCAATTATGCCTGTGTATCTTGTTGCAGCCTTATTACTAAAGTAGTAAAGAGAATGTGCAGCACCATCTTTTACGTAAAGATTCCTATTTATATACTGCTTAATCTCAGCTTCCATAGCCTTGGAATTAGGTGCCTCAGCATCAGAATAATCTTCATCCTGTGTATAGTCTTCATCAATAACTATATCTTCAGAAGAAATTAAATCATCTGGACTTGGTTCAATATATGAACTATCTTCAGTATCATTAACATCTTGTTCACTTGGTGAACTATTATTAGCTACATCATATGGATCTTCAAAATCTGGAATCTCATCTGCTTCGTAACTTGTACCAATAACTTTAGGGCCATCATTTAAACCATAATATTTCTTGATGTTGTCATCAGCTGCAATCATATATTCTCTGCCTGGGAAAGAATCTGAATACCAAAGACCAACTCCAGACATATAGTGACCATTTAAAAATCCAGACACAGTAAAAGTTGGAAATGCTGTCAGTTCACGCTTTTCAACTTCTGAAACCTTAGGTCTAAGAGGCATAATAAAACTAACAATAGATCCAATTCCTAGTATCAAAAAGAAAAGGACTATTGATATAGTCATGCTTGTATTCTTTTGTGATTCTTTATTATTAGCCATAATTCTAGAACCTAAAATATAAGAATGGGTTATAGCTGTTGCCAACAAGGGAAAGGGTTGCCAATCCTAACATAATAGCTGGAACAACTACATTAAGTATATTACTAAGAATCCTGGTGAATCCATTAGTTTCTTTATGTATCACATCTCCAATCCACTTAAATAATGGAGTACATGCAAGTAGAACATATATAAGAAGGAAGATGTTGGATTTAATAGAGCTTATAAGCTGTATATCATACAGTTTAACTTTTGAAGCATTTCCAGATGTAAATGCGAAAAGGCCGCTAATAGCAGTTTTTAACATAATAAAACTATCAAATCTAAACAACACCCATCCAAATGTTACAGCTATCAAAGCATAGATATTTCCAATAACAGGAATCTTTTTTCCTCTGAATATGTATTTTTCTATAATAAGGAAAATAAAATAGTAAAGTCCCCATAAGGCAAAATTGACGCTGGCTCCATGCCAAAGACCAGTAAGTACCCATACAATAAGTAAATTAATTATGTGTTTACAAACTTTAACCCTGCTTCCTCCAAGAGGAATATATACATAGTCTCTAAAAAAAGTACTAAGAGATATATGCCATCTTCTCCAGAATTCCTGAATTGAAGAGGCGATATAAGGATAGTTAAAGTTTTCCATGTAGTGGAATCCACAGATTCTTCCAAGTCCTATAGCCATATCAGAATAAGCAGAGAAATCAAGGTATATCCATATGGTATAGCAGATTGCTCCAAACCAAAGCCCTAGGCAGGTCTGTCCCTTAAGGGTATCCATACTTGTTGGTAGGAAGGTATCGGCAAGCTTAGCTACTGAATTAGCTAATACAGCCTTCTTTGCAAGGCCTATAGAAAATCTCTTGATACCTGTGAAAATGTCATTTTGCGTTGGGTTTCTATCTTCTATCTCTTTAGCAACTGTTTCATATCTAACAATTGGACCAGCAATACATTGATGGAAAAGACCAGCGTAAAGAAGGACCTTACTATACGATTTATTAGCTTCTACCTTTTTTGTATAAACATCTGAGACATATGAAATAAGCTGGAATGTATAAAAAGAGATACCAATTGGAAGAGTAATTTTAATAACCGGTATCTTACTGATGCTCATAAGTCCAAGACCTGCATTGATGCAGTCTGATAACCAGGTAAGATATTTAAAGAAAACAAGGACAGCAAGAAGGATAGTTATAGCCAGTGTAAGGTATAACTTTGCATGTTTTTTTTCTGATTTGTATTTATCTTTAAGAAATTTTTTCTTGGCGGTACGTCTTATTACCTTAGCGTCATATTCTTTTTGAATAAGTAAAGCGAAAAGATATGCTATAAAAGAATCTCCACAAAGCAAAAGTAAATACAGTGGGCCTGACCAACTGTAAAAAATCAGGGAGAAAAAGAGCAATACAGCATTTTTATATTCTTTTGGTGCCAGATAATATATTAAAAACTGTATAGGCAAAAATGCGTATACAAATATAAGACTTGAAAAAACCATAGTATCAATAATCTAACATATTTTATATATAGGGTAACTAGGTAATAGTAACAAAATATAAGGTTTGCCCAGGTTTATAGTCTTAATTATTCATAAAAAATAAGGAATAGAACAGATAATTAACCAAAATTTTGCATTTGTGTTATAATTTCAAAGTATCTTTAATACAAATGAAATGGGAAACAGAAGGATTGGGTACCAACATGGAAAACATAATCGAATGTCCAAATTGTAAAAAAGAATTAGACAAACAGAAAGTTGTTAAGAAGAAGTATATCTGCTATGAATGCGGATACAACTTCAGAGTACGTGCAAAACATAGAATTAGTATGGTTGCAGACAAAGATACTTTTGAACCATGGTTCGAGGATCTTGTAGAAAGCAATCCACTTAACTTTGAAGGATATGAAGAAAAACTTGCTGCAGCAAGAGAAAAAACTGGTCTTACTGAGGCTGTTACAGTTGGTAAATGCAAGATTTTCGGAGAAGAAGCAGTTATAGGTATATGCGATGCCAGATTTATGATGGCTTCTATGGGTCATGTAGTTGGTGAGCGTATTACTTCAGCTATAGAAAGAGCTACAAAGGAAAAGTTACCTGTATTTATGTTCTGTGCATCTGGTGGTGCAAGAATGCAGGAAGGTATCATCTCTCTTATGCAGATGGCTAAGACAGCAGCTGCAATAAGAAAACATGGTGAAGCAGGTCTCTTCTATTCAACTATTCTTACAGATCCAACAACAGGTGGTGTTACAGCATCATTCGCTATGCTTGGTGATGTAATTATGGCAGAGCCAGGAGCTCTTATTGGATTTGCAGGACCTAGAGTTATTAAGCAGACAATTGGCCAGGAACTTCCAGAAGGATTCCAGAGAGCTGAGTTCCTTCTTGAGCATGGATTTGTAGATGGTATTGTTGAGAGAAAAGATCTTCGTAAGATTATGTATTACCTCATCTATACTAACAAGCAGAAGGGTGACAAGTTCAAACTTCATATTCAGTCAGAAGATGAGAAGAAGTTCCTCCTTAGTGAGATTCTTAAAGAACAGGAATGGAAGAGCAAACCACTTACAGCCTGGGAAAAGGTTAGAGCTGTAAGACAGGCTCAGCGTCCATCAGCTAAGGACTATATGGATACAATATTCGACTACTTTGTTGAAGCACACGGTGATAGGTTATATAGCGATGATCAGGCCCTTATCGGCGGATTTGCTTTACTTGAAGGTCAGCCTGTAACAGTTATTGCAGACTTAAAGGGAAGTACATTCGCAGAGTGTAAGAGAAGAAACTTTGGTATGCCACTTCCAGAAGGATATCGTAAGGCAGTACGTCTTATGAAGCAGGCTGAGAAATTTGGTAGACCAATTATCAGTTTTGTTAATACAGCTGGTGCTTTCTGTGGTATAGAAGCAGAAGAAAGAGGCGAAGGAGAAGCCATTGCAAGATCACTTCTCGAGATGAGCGGTGTTAAAGTTCCGGTTCTAGTAATCGTTATCGGTGAAGGTGGATCCGGTGGAGCACTTGCTACAGCAGTTGGTAATGAAGTATGGATGCTTGAGAATGCCACATACTCAATTCTTTCACCAGAGGGATTTGCATCTATTCTTTGGAAGGATGCAGAGAAGGCACCTAAGGCTAGCGAAGTTATGAATATTACAGCTCAGGATCTTAAGCGTCTTGGAGTTGTTGAAGAGATTATTCCAGAGTACGGCGGAGCTTCAAGCAAGACTGCTTCTGCAATCGGTGGATACATGAGAGACGAAATCGTTAAGTTCCTTAAGAAGTACGACGGAAAAGAATGGGATGAAATCGTAGATATGAGATACGATAGATTCAGAAAATACTAAAAAATAAATTAATAGATGAGATGTCAGAAGAAAATCTTCTGGCATCTTTTTAAAAGGTAAAATATTTGCATGAAACTCGATTTACTCTTTATAGCAAATAGCGCCTTACTAGGTCTTGGACTGGCTATGGATGCATTTTCAGTGTCTCTTGCCAATGGTCTTAATGAACCTAAAATGAAAAGAACCAGGATGGTATTTATAGCAATGGTATATGCCATCTTCCAAGCTATCATGCCTTTAACAGGCTGGGTTTGTGTTCATTCAGTGGTTTGCTATTTTAAGGCATTTGAAAAATTTGTTCCCTGGATAGCATTAATTCTTCTTCTATTTATAGGAGGAAAGATGCTTGTTGAAGGAATAAAAGGTGATAATGAAAAATCTGAGACTAAAAATCTCTCTTTATTCGTTCTTCTTTTACAAGGTATTGCTACTTCTATAGATGCTTTATCTGTGGGATTTACCATAGCAGAATATGGATTTATTATGGCTCTTTTATGTGCTATTATTATAGCAACAGTAACGTTCGTTACCTGCTATGTAGGCTTAGGAATCGGCAAAAAATTCGGAACTAAGTTTGCTGGCAAGGCAACCATATTAGGGGGACTCATTCTAATTTTTATTGGAATCGAGATATTTATTGAGGGAGTCTTTTAATGCCAAAGGCTAAGTGCCGCGAATGTGGTAAAACATTTGAATATACATGGGGAGCCGTTAATTGCCCGGAATGTGAAGTTAGAATCAGAAGGATATTCAAAGATGTTAAGAACTATCTTTGGGATAATCCTGGTGCCTCAGAGGCAATAGTTTGCGAGAAATTCGGTATAAGCAGACATGTTATCAATGACTGGCTCCGTAATGATAAGATCCAGATATCTGAGAACTCTGATATAGTTCTCAGGTGTGAGAAGTGCGGGGCTGAGATCCTATCTGGACATTATTGTAGTAAATGTCAAAAAGAAGTTGACGGCACTGCTGTTCACGGAACCTTTATGGGCAAAGAAGAAAAAGCCGAGATGAGGTATCTGGATAGAAAGAAGTAACATATTTAAGGGGGAAATAATATGAAAAAAATATTTAATAACTTATTGTCAGTGGTACTTATATTTGCTACTTTGTTTTCTTTTTCATTAGACGTAGGTGCTACAGAAGATAAAAGATATTATGTTAAAAATATTGATGAACAAAGAGCAGTTAATCTAACAGCATCCCAGTTAGTTGAATGGGCAAATAAAAAAGGATACAATATAACTGCTCAGGTCATGACAGATAGTTATGGACAGTATTTTGCGGTATATTATGTTCTTCATACTGACACTAAAACCAAAACTCTTAAAGGATTAACAAGTGCAGGCAAGAAGGCTATTGATATCTATACTGACGGAATTGTTGATGCTTCTGTAGAATTTCTTTTTGATGATACTGATGACACATATACAGATTATGTAGATGATAAAGCAACAGAAAGCCTGCTTGAAGATGATAGTCTCTTAAGCGTTGCAGATACATTTTACAATGCGTATATGAATTGTGATCCTCAGATTATCAGTGCATATGTATATTATGATTTGGATGCACCTGCAAACTATGGAGTAGTATTCAAGCCTGCGTATGCAAGAGCATATTCTGTTTCAAAGGGCTGGAATGATTTCTGCTACGGAACAACTGATGGTTTTTCTAAAAAGAAAGAGAAGAAAAACAAGAAATTTGGATACTATTATATGCAGAACAAGGTCTCTATAAGTGGAGACGATTATTGGGAAATAATAGTTCTTCCTTATGATGCATATTAAAACAATATTTTATTGTTATTTATATTTTTTGGGATTGCTGAAGATATATAAGCTTCTTTTTATAGCGACCTAGGCTACGACGAAGAAGTGGAAACAGCTAATAACTAGCAACAAAAAAAGCACCGAAAACTCGGTGCTTTTTACAATTAATTATTAGAGTATGCAAGCTCCTCGTTTTTAACAAGTACATCCTGAATTTCTTGTCTAAATTCAGGGTCCTCTGGGTCCACGTAGTATTTAGATTCAACATAAAAATGCATTTGGCCAAGTTCCTCTTCATCTAGCAGTGCCTCAAGTACTTCAGTTGGTGTATCGCCATCAAGGACAATCGCACCAGTTTGACTACATTCCAAATGGTACTTTTCTGCAGTTGCCATATCTAAATCAACTATTATATAAGTACCAGGTGCTATTTCCCGATAAACAACGTCTTCAGTGTCCTGTTCTACGCTTGGTTCTGTAACAACAGACTCTTCTGCCACAGACTCGATAGGCTCTGCTACTACAGGTGCCTCTGTGTTTGTATTTGTACTTGTATCTGTGTTTGTGTTTTCTTTGTTCCCGCAAGCAGCGAGAGTGAAAACTGTGAGAACTGATACCATTACTATAGCTATTTTTCTTTTCATAGTTTTTCTCCTTTTATGTTACTTTTTACTAAAGTATTATTCTTCTATCTCTTCACTAACGATTACTTCTGTTTTACGACTTTTAACAAAATAAATTACTGTTGTAATAGGAAAAATAATAAAACCAACTGATAAAATTGCAAATAAAATAAATGCGCCAATTATAGCTTTAAACAAAGCAATTACCAAGAAAATTGCAGCAAGAGTAGATCCTCCGTCCATTGCAAAAGCACCAAAAATCATGCTATATAGAACTTCATGTGCAAGCGAAGATACTTTTCCGCCATTTTTATTAAACGTCGACAAAATTGTTCCTAATGCCCATGAACCAAGAATCCAAAGACATATAGCTTCTGTTATATAATTTTTACCTGCTGATATTGCAACATATATGCCTAAACCACCACATATCACGTTTGCAATAATTAAGTGTATCTTTCTTTTTTTCCATAATTCCTTATAATCTTTCACTGTCGTTTTCTCCTTTACTCTTCATTTAAATACGATCCCGCATCTAATGCTGCTGGATATGGTTCAATTCCTATAAGGTATGTTTTCTCAAATGGAACGGCATCATCATCACAAGCAGGATATGAAAACACCCCTGCAAACCATACTTCACCACCTTTTTTAACTTCGGTATAAACCATAGCTGGTTTGTCCTTGTAACAAGCACATAGTTGATCAGGTTTGTAACCAAAGAGATAATCATCGGCATTAGGTGATGTTTTTATTACTTCACTGAAGTCCATTGGAGTCATACCATATTCAAATACCAATCCATCAATAACAAACTTGTCTCCTTCATTGCCACTTGTCCAATCAGACGTTGTAAGTTTTTGCTGATTATTTTCCTGTTTTGCTATACCACTTTCACTTGTCTGATTTACCTGACTATCGACCGACGGATTATCATTCACTTCTGAAACATTCTTTTCTCCAGAACCCTCCTTTTTTCCACATCCGCATATGCAAAGTAACACTACAAACGAAAGTACTACGTATTTTTTTAACATTTATTTTCACCTATTTTATCTTTCTTCAAAAATGAACGATGCACCATTTTGGTGCATCGTTTTGGTAATATATTTTGTCGTTTAATTTACAAATAAATGTTTTCTCTTTTTAAAGTAAACAATGTTAATAATCGAAAATACAATTGCTAAAATAACAGAGAAAGTTGCTGTTAATATGATATTTGATTCTGCAACTAATTCAGGAGCAACAATAGAAGCTGTTGCAACAAGATAATAAATATTAACTACCGCACCTGCTACATAGTTTAAAACAACAAGTTTTGGTGCTGCTTTTTTGTATTTTATTAGGTTAATAGCAGTCCAAACATTTAAAACAGCTGTTGCTATGGTAGCAAGACCACACACCACCATTACCCCTTTCATTTTTGGATAAGCCCCAAAAATTAGTTCTGATGCAAAAGCATTACCAAAAGCATTTTCACCTAAATACCTTAAAC
>JAEEGJ010007023.1_pt1 | contig 32964 bp, 25 predicted proteins | sample 8958761 | NCBI WGS metagenome assembly JAEEGJ01 (sample SAMN16246546, study PRJNA631951) | gut metagenome | biome: gut microbiome; feature: rumen; material: RS-attached | host: Bos | place: Iran: Karaj | collected 2018-10
CTTGAAAAACGCCATGATATTCATAAATTTTCTGCTTTCAGTTATGGGATTGGTCAAATGTTTAATCGCTCACAAGAAAAAATAGAATTTCGTAAAACTGTAGAACAGCTCTGGAAGCAACATTCGGAAGAAATCTACACCTTATGCGAGCAAAAGTGTGCCACTGCGGAAGATGCAAGGGACCTTTTCCAGACGGTTGCGCTCAAGTTTTGCGAAAATCTGCAGAATATCATGGATCGCGCCGACATCATGCCCTGGATCATCACGGTCGTGAAGAACTCGTATCTGGATGAGGCGTGTGAAAAGAACCGGATGAAAACCATGACGTCGGTTTGCGAGGATGTCCCGGAGTACATGCCATTCAGCGAGGAGGACGCGGCGTTCTACTCGCGACCGGCGACGGTAGAGCAGCGGATGTTCCTCTTCAAGACGCTTGGCCTGTTGAGCCCGCTCGAACGTATGCTTCTGGAGATGCGGTATCTTGGCGGTTTCTCGGTCCACGAACTGAGCGGCATTTTGGGCCTGTCCGAGAATGCTATTCGAAAAAGGCGCCTCCACGCGTTCAAAAAACTCCGCAGATTCTACAGGGAAAACGACATCTTGACAAAAATTGCAGAATAAACCGAGTCTATCGCTTTTCTTGCCTGCGATAAATTCGTAATTTTGTACTGTGAAGAATTTCCTTTCGATAATAGCCCTTTTAGGGTGCATGGTTTCCGCCTATGCCTATGAGGAATGGCAGGGCTTTGCGGAACCGTTCCCGATCTGGGATGTGCAACCCCTGGGCGAATTCCTGATGATGGCTACCGAGGGCGGTATGCGCTATAAGGGGCCGGATGTCGATGCTCTATTTACTTCGGAAAAGGGTCTTGAAACATCGTCATTTTATGCTGTTACGGAAGCCAGGGGTTCTTTGTATGCCGTCTCGAAATACGGACTTGTCGCCCGTTTTGAAGGCATTGGTTGGACCGTTGTAAACCGTTCCTATCTTTCACGTCAGGTTAGCCTGGTTCCCGGTGAACTAGTTTCTCATGACCAATATCTTGTCATGCTTTTTGAAGACGCAATCGCCATTTTCAATGTCGATTCTAATGTGTCGTTACTTCAGATGGATCGCATCGGCGATATTTCCCTCTCCATTTATGCCCCTCAGAAAATAGCGCTTCGAAATGACACTCTTTTTGTTTCCACGGTGCACAAGACGTATGCCCGGAAGATGGATTGGGAAAATCTTTCTCGCGATGTTCGCTTGGCGGACCCCACGACGTGGATTCGTGTTGATACGGATGTCTTTGATAGGGATTCTCTTCATGTTTATGTCCATGACAAGCCCCTTACCGATTCGGTTCTATTCAGAAACGGTGTAAGCCGGATTCGATGGACGATAGAAGAAGACACTTGCCAGTACTTGATTGGCTCAGATGTCATATTTAAGTATAAGGATGGAACTCTCAGTGATGTAACGGAGTATTCCTCGTTCAAACTGGGGGGAGTCTACGATGTTCAGGCCATCCCGGAAGGCGGTGTTGTGGCTGTGACTGCGGATGGAAGATCTGGAGTCAGTGAAGGTACATTCTGGTCGGAACCGTCGCTTCTTTTTAACGGCCTGGGAAACCAGAACGAGGCTTATAACTATCGTATGAAGGATGTCTCGGTTTTGGGTGAGGGCATGATGATGGTCCACATATGGGGGCAGGGAATGTTTATATATAGGGAAATGGGGGAGTTCCTTTATAAATACGTAATACCGCTGCAAGAAACCTGTATGGACCAGATTACCTATAACTATTCCATTACTGTGGGAACTACAATAGCTCCGGATAAATCGGGATTCTTTGCGGCTACCGTTGATTCAGTTGGAACTTACGGGCTGATTTATATAACTAAGGAAGGCGACGTGAGCTGTGCCAAAAATGTCGGAAGTACGCGGTTTGCCGGTCCGCTTGTTGTGCGACAGGATGGCTCGGACTGGATTGCATATGTGTCGGCTCGTGAAGCGCTGGACCCGTTTGCCTCAGGAGCTCTCGATGTGATTCGGTTCAAGGACCCGTCGAAGAATGGTGGTAGGATCAATACGGATGTCCGCAGATCGACAATTGCAAATATTGAAAATCGGACTCCGGTAGATTTGGTCCTCAACGAGAAAGACAGCGTGCTTTGGATGGTTTCGACGACATCCTTGAGTTATATGAAATTTAGCGAAGATTCCATCTATAAACCGAATTCCACGAACGGGCTTCACGGTGCAGAATATTCTGCAATCGATATTGACCCTCAGGGCAACGTGTGGCTTGCATCGACAAACCAGGGGGCATATAGATTGCACCGTGAGGGCGATACGTTCGATACCTTGTCTGTCTCCCATTACACATCGCAAAAGGGGCTGCTGTCAAATGCGGTTCTTGATGTCTCGGTAGATAAAAAACTGGGAATGGTTTGGTTCTCTCATGAAAACGGTATAACCCGTTACAAACGTTCTGATTTGCGCGACGCATCTACGTTTATGACAGATTCTGCTACTTCGAAAGTCAAGGCCTATCCGGTTCCATTCCGTCCGAAAGTTCATTCGTTCCTGACTATAGACAATGTTGACGAGAAGGCCCGTGTCGACATATACAACCGCGGCGGTTCCCTGATCCGTTCATTCAATGGAGATGAACTTGCCGGAGGCAAGGTTGAATGGGATGGAACCGGGAAGAACGGCTGGCTGGTTGCACCGGGTGTGTACTACTATGTTGTCCGGACGTCTTCGAAAAAAGAGAAAGGAAAATTCATTATAATCCATTGATGGAGTCCGGATGAAAATAACTGCGCGTGAAAAAATAGGTCTGATTGCTGCTTGTGCGGTTCCTCTGGTGTCGTTGATTCTTTTGGCATGTGCCGGTGAACGCCAGGGCCTCGTGTGTTCCGAGATCCAGTACAGGCTCGATACGCAGACGTATTCCCCCGACCAGCGCGCCTATATCGAAGAGGAACTGCGGGTCTGTCGCGAAGAAGAAGCGAAGAAGCGCGGTGCCGATGCGCAGACAAGGCAAGGTATTTACGAACGCTATGCGGCGAGCGGTCAGGCGGATGCCGCTTCCGATTCCACGAAGGATAACATCTCTGTTTCGGAGGCGCTGAAGGATTCTTCGGGCCAGGAGACGGTGAGCATATACGACCGCTACAAGGCGGTGGATTCTACCGCAGTTCGCGAAGACGCTGCGCAGGCTGCCCCGGACACATCTGCTGCTGACGCGGGCAGTTTCCAGTAAGGCGGTCCTGTAGATGGCACGCATCCAGACGCTAGCGGGGGAGTGGTTCGAGCCGGAACTGCCGAACCGTTTATTGAAAATCGCGGGCGATATCCGCGATGCGGGTGGTCGTGCCTTCCTGGTAGGCGGTTGGGTCCGCGATGCCCTCCTGGGCAAGGCCTGCAGGGACTACGATATCGAGGTCTACGACATGGCGCAGGACGCTTTGGTGCCGATTCTTTCGAAGTATGGCCGCACCAATTTGGTCGGGAAAGCGTTCGGGGTGATTCACCTCGCCATGAAGGGGCTATCGCTCGATTTCTCGTTCCCGCGCACCGAGAGCAAGGTGGGTTACGGGCACCGCGGATTCGTGGTGCATACAGACGAGAAACTCAGTTTCAGGGAGGCGGCCCTCCGGCGCGACTTCACCATCAACGCGATGGGCATGGAGCTGCCCGAACTCACGCTCTGCGACCCGTATAACGGCATCGGCGACCTGAAAACGCACACGCTTCGCCATGTGGGCCCGGCGTTTGCGGAAGATTCCCTGCGCATATTGCGCGGTGTGCAGTTTGCGAGCCGTTTCGAGTGCACGCTCGCGCCCGAGACTGTTGAACTCTGCCGCACGCTCTCGCTCGACGACCTGAGCGTGGAACGCCTTTTCGAGGAATTCAAGAAGTGGCTCCTCAAACCGGGCAGGCCTTCGCTCGGGCTCCGCGCCTTCCTGGACATAAGGCTTGATGAGTATTTCCCTGAAATCCGCCCGTTCGAGGGCTCCTGGGAAGCGCAGGGCGGCATTCTCGACAAGATGGCGGAACTGCGGGACTCGAATGAGGGTGGCTCCGCACCGCTTACCGATTCCCAGAAAATGGAATTCGCATTTGCCGCGCTCCTGGCCGGCAGTGCAGAGACTTCCCTCAAGTTCCTGGAACGGATTACCAACGAGGTTCACCTGCTGAAGGTCGTGCCGCCGCTTCTGGAAACGTTCCGCACGCTTGACCCGGCTATCGTGCACGATGCCCCCGCACTCCGCCGCCTCGCCGTGAAACTCGGCGGCCTCAAGCTGCTTTGCCTGCTGGTAAAGTGCGCCCCGCATGGGTTTTTCGCCTGCGAAAGTACCGGTGGCACGGACTTTGCAAATGACCTGTGGAAAGTTGCAAGCGAATACGGACTGCTCGAATCGGCGCCCCAGCCCTTCCTCACGGGCAAGATGCTCTTGGATCTGGGGCTAAAACCCGGCAAACAGCTAGGCGAGATTATCAAGGCGAGTTTCGAACTGCAACTTGACGGGAAGATAACGACTGCAGAAGAAGCCGTTGAATGGGCGCGGGGCGTTATCTAGCCGCCGCCTATTTCGCTATTTCCACCGGAACATTCCGGCGATACCTGCCGGCACGGCGAACACGATCAGCGGAATCTGGATGAACTCGGTCGGGATAAACGCGATCATGCGCCGCTTGGTATGCAGTTTCCACGAGGCGGTCATCAGGAACACGAAATCCACGAGAATTTTTGCCGCGATGCTGAATGCGCACCACTGCCACGGGCAATCCAGGAATGCCACGCACCAGGGGCTGATGAACATCCAGATGTAGTAAGTGTAGATGAGCGTGAGCAGCAGGACGTAAGCCTTGCTCTCGTAGTTCGTGCCGTTGCTGCTCCAGCGGGCGCGCTGGTTGAAAAGCTGCTTCCACGTATTGACCGGCGCGGTCTCTATGACGGCGTCCTTGTCGAGGTTGTAGCAGACCTTGGTGCCCGGGACCTTCATCATCTTGTGGATGAGCATGTCGTCGTCGCCGCTCGAAAGGTTGATGAGTTCGCCGAACCCTCCTGCCGCGAAGAACAGCTCCTTCTTGTAGGCAAGGCACGTGGCCGAGGCGATAATCGGGTGCCCCATGCTGAACCCGGCCGCTTCCATCGCGGTGTACCCGAGCGTCTCCAGTTTCTGGTACAGGTGCAGCAGGGAATGGTTCCCGCTGTTCTGCTTTGGCCCCTGCACAATGCATATCCCGTCCGTGAACCGGCCCGCCATCGAGGTAATCCAGCTCTTGCGCGGAATGCAGTCGGCGTCAATCGTCAATAGCACTTCGTATTTTGCAATCTTGAACGCGCTCTCGAGGGCGCGCTTCTTGGGGCTTGCGATTACGGGCAGGTCGGGCGAAAGGCTGAGCACGCGGAACTTCGGGTGCGTCGCGGCGAACTTCTCGAGAATCTCGCGGGTACGGTCCGTCGAGCGGTCGTCCACGCAGATGACTTCCCATTCGCCTACGTAGTCCTGCGCGGCGAGGGCTTCCAGTGTACGCTCGGCAAACTCTTCCTCGTTGCGCATCGGGACAACCACCGAAACGCTCGGGGTCGCCTTTGGCCCCCTGTAACGGTGTGTACGGGTAACACCTATTATGAAGAATAGGAACAGCAGCACGTAAAGTGCCGTGAGACATGCGACAATGATACCGCCCATATGACAAAAGTTAGAAAAAGAATGCTGTCATTAGTCACTAGTCATTGGTCATTGGTTCTTATAATAGTACCTAGATGATTTTTTTTGCTAACAACTAACAACTAATGACTAACAACTAATTACTAAATTGTAGTTCATGATTCACCCGTCCGCATTTGTGAGCCCGCAGGCAAAAGTCCACGAAACCGCCGTCATCGGCCCGTGGTGCATTGTGGATTCCGGTGCGGAAATCGGGGAGGGCGTTGTCCTGGAATCCCGCGTGCATGTGTATGGAGGCGTCTCCATCGGAAAGGATACGCACGTGTTTGACGGGGCCATCCTCGGCGCGCCCCCGCAGGATTTGAAATATGCGGGCGAACCGACTCGCGTGAGCATCGGCGAAGGCTGCACGCTGCGCGAATACGTGACGGTCAATCGCGGCACGGCTCAGGGTGGCAGCTGCACGCGTATTGCGGACAAAGTATTGATTATGGCGTATTCGCACATCGCCCACGACTGCGACATCCGCGAAGGTGTCGTCATCGCGAACGGCTGCCAGATAGGCGGCCACGTGCGCATCGGCGAGTACGCGACCCTCGGGGGCGTTACAGGGATCCAGCAGCGTAACCAGGTGGGCGCCTACGCGTTCGTGGGCGGCACGCACAAGGTGGACCGCGACGTTCCTCCCTGCACCAAGGCGTGCGGGAACCCCATCCGCTACGGCGGGCTCAACCTGCATGCGCTCCGTCTGCACCCGGACCTTTTCCCCGAGGCCCGCGTTGAAGCGCTTTCCCGCGCCTACCGCGAACTCTACCGTAGCGGTCGCCCTGTGGCCGAGATAATCGAGGAATTGAAAAAAGGCCCGGAACCTCTGTTCCAAGCCTTTTTCGATGAGCACTGGGGCGGCACTCTCGTCCGGCCGTAACCATTCAATGGTTTGCAACTTTTTTTACAAGAAATCTTTGCAATAGATTCTAGAACAAATTAAAACTAGATTGCCGGGAAGGCCTTTACGGTATAGGCGTCAAAGACCTTTTTCATCTCGGGGAACCAGTCGCCGGCATCCTGGTCGTAGGCCTGGAACCCGCTCGTCTTTCCGTAGGCCCAGTAGTGCCAGCTGATGCCGTATTTCTCGGCTGCCCTGATGACGTAGTCGGCCCACTGCGCGCGGGAGGCTTCGCTCGGCGCTTCGGTTGCGCATTTCGACCCGGTACGGCCGATGGCGCCGAACTCGCCCAGGTTCATGGGAACCCCGTGCACTCCGTCCACGTCGGGGAAGTACGCGATGGCGCTATCCACGTATGCCTTGAAGTCTTTCGCAATCTTGCTCAGGTCCGATCCGGTAATTCCCGTTCCGCAGGGGTACATGGTAGCGGTGCCCTGGTGCGTGTATCCGTAGGGCTCGTAGTAGTGCCCGCTCACGATGATGTTGCCGTCGTCCTTGGGAAGGTCGAGTTTCTTGATTTCGGCGAACTTGGAGTAGCCGTTCCCCTCGAACATGATGGTCTTTGTCGGGGCTACCGCGCGGATGGCGTTGTAGGATGCCGTCATGATTTCGTTCACCGTGGAGCTCTTTTTGATATCGTGCGGTTCGTTCATGATTTCGAACACAATCATGTCGTCTGGGATGCTGTTCAGGGCTGCCGCCACCTGCGTCCACATGGTGACGAACTTCTGCAGTTCCGCCTGGAACGATTCCGGGTCGTTCTCGACGTTTGCCGCGGCGTTGTTCATGTCCTGGTGGTGGTGGAAGTTGACGATAACGGGCATGCCGAGGCTGTTCGCAAGCTGGATGTCTTCCTTGACTCCGGCGAGGCGCTGCGGGTCGATGGTGTTCGCGATGTCGACGTCGCTTTCCCAGCGTACGGGAATGCGCACGGAGTTGAATCCGGCGGCCTTCACTATCTGGAGGTCCTCGTCCTTGAGGCAGTTGCCCCACCCGCAGTCGGCGTTTGCTCCGGTACCCGTGGATTCCCACGAGTTGCCCATGTTGATGCCGCGCCCGAGCCTCTGGTTCATGGCGCGACCCTTGGAGTAGTCGACCTTCGTGTGGTTGAGCCCGCTTCCGTTGCCGTCTTCGTCGGCCTTGTTCAATCCGCTGTCGCCGGAAGAACAGCTGGCCAGGAGGAACGCTGCGGTAATGGGGGCTAGAAACTTGAAAAACTTCATGGGAAACCTTCCGGTTGCTGTTTACATGGATAATTTAGACATATTTATGGCCGAAGATTGCTTTTTTTTTAATAATTCGGTTACTTGGGTAAACGTGTGATTTTCGTCAAAAATGCGAAAATTAGCGATTTTGGGTACATTTTGCCCCGTTTGGGTACATCTGTAAACCCATTTTGTTTTTTTTCGAAAAACAACCCCCTAAAAACAAGTTATATTGTTGCCATTGAATTTGGAGATCTTGTATCTTATGAAATCACATCTGCAGACCATCATCTGGAAGTGTGCCGTGGGCTCACTCCTTCTTGCGTCTTTCTCCTTTGCTTCTTTCAGCGATTACAGGGATAGGGACAATTCCCGCTTCGTCACGCGCGAGGCCAAACCCTTCCGTCCGGACAAGGACGTGGTAAGCGTCGTTATGCGCGAAGCCATTCCCCGTGGCGGTGGATACACCTACCAGTACCCGCGCGAGAACCCCGAACCGATTCTCACCGACAAGTACGCCATGGAAGGCGCTCTTTCCATGGAAATCGAGCTTATCGCGAGCGACTACTCCGGCGTGGCCATCTGTATCGCCGGTTCCGTGGACCTGACCCCGTACTTGGAAGAAGGTGTCCTCGAGTTCTGGATCAAGGGCGACAAGGGTGGCGAAAACGCCCTGTTCGTGCTCGTCGATGACGGCGTGAAGAGCAACGGCGAATCCCTGCAGGTGAAGCTCCGCTCCAAGAGCCTTGGTGAAATTACCACGGAATGGAAGCATTTCAGCATCCCGCTCAAGCTGTTCGGCATGACGGGTGTGTACTGGGATGCGAAGAACACGCGTGAAGTCATGCTCCCGTTCGCCTGGTCGAACTTCAAGGGTTTCCGTCTTGAAGTCCGCAAGGACGAGAACGAGGCCTTCAAGGTCTGGATTGACGATATCGTAATCAAGAAGCAGGGCAAGGCCTACGAAGGCCCGTCCAACTACCCGTTCCGCAACGCAATTTAAGAGGTCCCCATGCGCAAATTACCGTTACTCTTTACGACTTTGCTTTGCACTTCCCTTGCCTTTGCCCAGGAGGAGGAATCCCCCGAGGCAAGCGCACCTGAAACTGAGGCCGTGGAAGAATCCGCCCCTGCCGAAGAGGCCGCTCCTGTAGAGGAAGCCGCAGCTGAGGAATCTGCCCCTGCCGAAGAAGCCGCTCCCGCCGAGGAGGCCCCTGTAGAGGAGGCCGCCGCCGAGGAACCCGCTGCCGAAGAGACTGCTGCAGCCGAACCGGCACCCGAGGAAGCCCCCAAGAAGGAATTTGCATCTGCCGCTCCGGTGGCCGGTCCTTCTCCCGTGGTCGGCGCTCCGGCGACGCTTTCTGCCGACGAGCAGATGAACACCATCGAGAACAACCTGGATGGCATCGCCGAGAACCTCGAATCCACCATGATGGGCAAGGATGACGCGCCCCTCGCGGTTTCGGGCTTCATGGCCTTCCGCCTCAAGAACTTCAGCTATCCCGACGCTCCGGCCCTCCTTGCCTCCGACAAGGCGCGCCTCGCTGTCGACGCTATCTTCAAGGCGAACGTCGTTGCCATGCCGAACTCCTACATGACCCTCTGGACGAACTTCACCTTCCCGTTCGACCTCTCGGGCCTGTTCAGCAACAACCTGGGTTCCCAGCCGACCGCCGTGCCCACCTCTAACGAGCGCGTGCTGTTCGACCACTCCACCGACTACTACTCCTCCACTGTCGATGAAGAAATGAACTTCGGTATCGACATCCGCGCGGGCGTCTTTGGCGCCTACGTTACGGCGGGTGGCGTTATCTGGGCGAACTCTTCTCCCCTTACCATGTGGGAACGCGAAACCATGCCGCGCTTCGCCTGGGTGTACGAAACCTTCGAAGACGAAAAGACTGTGAGCACCTACTACAAGGAAAAGGTCTTCAAGCCGGTGAAGGAAGGCGGCCGCGCCTTCTGGACCAACCGCTCCTTCGGTGGCGTGTTCGTGAGCGCCTACCAGCTGCCCTTCGACATGACCGCCCAGGCGATGGTGTCGCAGCCTGCCGATATGGACGTGGGTACCCGCGACGGTCTGCGTATGTACGGTGGCCAGCCGGGCGAACTTGAAATGTCCGGTGACTACGACCTGCGCGGTGCCGTGTACCATGGCCGCCTCGCCAAGAACAAGATTGCGGACAACCTCTCGGTCGGCCTCAACTACATGGGCGTCGTGTTCGACGAGGCCGTTATCTACGAGCCTGAATTCTACGGCCAGTACAACGCTCTGAGCGTTGACCCGTACGTTATGAATACGCACGTTGCCTCTATTGACTTCAAGGGCAACATCACTCCGAAGTTCTACTTGATGGCCGATGTGGCCTTGAGCATGACCGACTCGCTCAAGTTCTACAAGGCTACCGGCGCAAAGGATATTTCCGGCTACGAGAAGGGCTCCTACGATACCGAATGGAGCACCCCGCAGGTCGGTGTGTACGTGAAGGCCCAGAGCAAGTACCTCGAAGGCTGGCCGATGACCCTCGAGGCCATCTTCCTCCCGAAGGACTTCTACTCTCCGTTCTCCATGAGCAACCCCTCCCGCTTCCTCGCCTGGCGCAAGGATGAATTCGCCCTCAACTCCGGTTCTATGCGCTATGCTCCTAACATGGCGGGTATCAACCTGAAGATCGAACCCGAATTCAACCGCGGTCACCTGGATATCCAGTACGGCCTGCACAGCCAGATCGAAGACGGCGACGACGTGCTCCTCTTCAACTACCGCCTGAACGGCCGTAACCTCTGGGAATCCACGAACTCTTGGACCAAGCACAAGCCGCTCTTCTGGGCTGACTCCGGTAACGCGGGCGCCCGCGCCAACGGCTATATCGAACGTGCCGGTGTGCTCACTCCGGGTGTCGGCGTCAAGATGACCCGTCAGCAGGGTGGCCTCCGCGGCGGTACCTGGGAAATGTGGGAAACCTTCGTCGCCTACGAAGACGCGAAGCAGATTCAGGATACGGTTATCCCGAGCCACACCAAGTGGTCCAGCTACCTCTCCCTCGCGGGCGGCTACGATATCGGCCACTGGTTCGGTACCGAAAAGAACATCGTGATGAGCGGCTACGCCTCCATCTCCGGTGTCTCGAAGACGATTGCCCCGCTTGCCTACAGCGAATCCCAGAGCGACATGCTCCTGTGGAGCTTCTACGGCCAGCTTGAACCGGCTATCGCCCTCACGCCGACCTTCCACCTCGTGGGTATCCTCGGCCTCGAAACGTTCCGTTCTGAATACGGCTACATCATCGACTACGCGACGAACACCATCGCGAAGACGAAGCCCTACTTCAACGACGTCTCTACGATGTACTTCCGCAAGGCCCCGATTAACTACCTTGAAACGGCCCTCGGTCTCGGTTTCGACTGGAACTTTGCTGATCGTGCCGGTATCCACTTCCGTTACAAGTGGGCTACACACTCCGACGAGACGGAACCTGATAATGACTGGACCGGTCATTACATTACCGCCGAAACTAAAGTATGGTTCTAATGGAGGCGCGATAAGAGTATGAATTTCAATAAAAGTGCTTCAAAAATGATTACTAGAACTTTGACAGCCCTTGCGCTTTCGACCGGAGTCGCCGCCGCATCCGTGGCCGACAACCAGGAAATGCTCGCAAGCAAGGTGGATTCCGCCAATGCCCATCGCGGGCTCGAAGTGACCGGTGCCGTTCGCGGTGTCGCGCAGGCATCTTACTTCAATACCGACCAGGATACGTACGGCAAGAACATCATGCCCGATACCGAAAGGGACGAGTTCGTGAACGCCGACTTCAACTTCGGCTTCCGCCCCTGGGAAAGCGTCCGTGCGAATGCGATGCTGCGCCTTTACGCGGGCATGCAGGACTACTTCGCTTCTGCGGCAAAGATTATCGAGGTGCCCTGGCTCAATGTCGAAGGCCAGATTGGCAACAACTTCTACTGGGTCGTGGGTGACTTCCGCCAGCAGTACTCTCCGCTTACGTTGTTCGCCCCGGATGTAGACATCCTGTACGAACCCCAGGTGTTCGCCCGCAAGCGCCACATGGCCGAAAAGCAGCAGCTGCTCGAGGGCAACCAGCGTAACCTCCAGGGTGTGAACCTGCAGTTCCGTGCAGACCTGAACGATATCTTCGGCCAGGTGCGTGTGGAAGGCCTCTTCGCCCGAGTGAACCGTGCGCAGATGCTCGACCTTTCCGGTGCGGAAGGCAACATCCTCCCGAACGACTCGGTGCCGGGTGCTACGCAGGCCGCCAACACCGACAAGTTCCTCTTGGCAGGTAACCTGGAACTCCTCCCGCTGAAGAAGAACGCCTACTTGGGCGGTACCATGATGTACATCTTCGACAACGAGGATTCCTACACGTACACCTACCGCTACTTCGACCCCGACCAGGACGGCCAGCTTACGACCGACCCGACGAAGGATCTCCTTATCTCTGATATCAACCCGTTCGAGCTTGACCCGCAGAAGACACTTATCCTCGCGGGCCGCGTGGGTGGCGACGTTGCCGGCATGATGAACAACAAGAACCTCATCTTGGACGCTACGGCTGAATTCGCCATGTCGATGGACGACAACTACAAGAGAGAACTGAGCTTTGTCTACACGACGGCCGACGATCCGGCGGCTCTCGGAATTGACATGGACGCTGACGGCATTCTCGAATACCTCGTGGTTGACGAGACGGGCAATGCGGTAGTCAAGAATGTTTCCGAGAAGGAAACCAAGAGCGGCGTGGCCCTCAACGCCACCCTCAATGCCGGTTACAAGACCGACTCCTGGGGCGTGCGCCTGGTGGGCGATGTGGTGTTCAACGACAGCCTCTGGTTCAACAACCTTGCCCAGTCGCCCAAGTTCTTCGCGCAGCGCGTGCAGAACTCCGACTACGACGGCGAGACTGTGAAGTACAGCGTGAACTCCCCGCTCTACACCACGTTCGACGCTCTCTACAACTTTGCGCCGAAGTTCTCCCCGGTTGCCCGTTCCCTCAAGACGGACGACAACGCGTTCAAGAACAAGGGCCAGTCCGACAGCTACAACATCGCCCCGTACAACAAGAACTCCTGGACGGGTAACGTTTACTCGAAGGCCCAGATTGCCCTCCTGAATGCGATGGCCGACCCTGCAATCCAGATGGTGCTCCCGAACGGCAAGGCGACCGCCAACCGTGAAGGTGGCCGTGCAACCGTGATTGCCAACGCAGGTGACTGGCTCGAAGCCCAGGGCCTGTTCGGCATCTACACGCAGGTGTCCCCGCTCTTCGGGTTTACCGATGTTTCTTATACGGAATACGGTGGCGGCCTGAAGGTGGACGTGTTCAAGGTTCTCGGTTTCTCGAAGCCGCTCGAAATCTCGGGCTCCTTCAAGCATACCGAACGTACGATGGATTTCGACCCGACGGTCGGCCGCATGGACCTCTCCGCCGATGGCATTACGCCCGCCGTGCTTGACGGCACTGCCGAAATGAAGACGGACTTCATCAACGCCGGCATCTACGTGCAGTACCTGCCGCGCCTGGGCATTACCGCCGGCTTCCAGATGATCAACATGGAACTGAACGATGGCCAGCAGAAACAGTCCCAGGTTGAATACGCTCCTATCGCTATGACGGCCCCGATGGTCAAGGGCAAGCAGATGCAGTGGATGGTCGGTCTCGACTACACGCTCGACAAGAACGCTTGGCTCTCCCTGAATTTCGGTATGGTTACGGTTGAGAATACCTACAATACCGCCCTCGGTGACCCGGATGCTGCTGTGAACCTGCCTGTTTATGCGGAGAACGTGAAGGGGGATGCCGGTTGGCCGACCGAGTTCACCAGCAAGTTCTCACAAACTATTGTTGAAGCCTCCATTAACGTGGAATTTTAATGGGAGGAATGAAAAATGATGAATACTAAAAAGACCTCGATCATTTTTGCATCTGCCTTGATGTTCTCTGCGGTCGCCGCATTCGCTGAAGGCGATGCCGCGGTTGCCGAAAAGCAGACGTCCCTCTTGCAGAAGCTGGATTCTCTGAACCAGTCCATTCTCGGACTCCGCTTGGGCGGAACCGCCAAGGCGGGGGCTCTCACTTCCATGGCTTCTTCTGACCAGTTCCTCGACCAGTCCGCGACTCAGGAAAACCAGGGCTATACCGACGTGAACCTCAGGTTCCTCGCCCAGCCTTCTTCCGAGACCCGCCTCGACGTGCAGCTCCGCCTGCACAAGGATTGGCAGAGCGGCGTTGACGAAAACAACAACCCCGCGATTGGCCACTGGTTCAGCTACGATGGCAATATCCTGAACAACCACGTGGATTTCAACTTGGGTTACATGCGTGTTGCGTACTCCCCGCTCACCATCTTCACCCCGCAGATGGAAATCCTCCAGGAACCCGAAATCTTCGCGCAGAACCGCGTGGAGGCTCTTGCGGCACGTAACCTCGATACTACGTCTCGCCGCCTGATGCAGGGCCTGAACGCCGCCTACCATAGCGGTGCCGTGGGTTCCATCGACAACATCTACGCGCAGGTGACCGGTTCCCGTATGCGCAACACCGCAAAGAAGAACGACCAGGTGTTTTTCGACTTCGACTGGTCTGACCGCTATGCCTACGGTCTCCGTGGCGGTGTTGAACTGTTCGGCGCGAATGTCGGTGCGAACTACGTGAGCGTGTTTGACCGCCGTCTTTCCACGCGTTCCCGCGAAATGGAACTGAACGATACGATCATGTACGACGACAACCACGTGCTTTCGTTCCAGCTGGGCTTCGATTCCAAGAAGATGCTTGCGTCTCTGCCGATTACCTTCGGGATTAACGGCGAATACGCGATGTCCTGGTGGGATATCGATGCCGAGACCATGTCGCCGAGCCCCAAGTTCGGCACCAAGATTACGGAAGCTCCGTACGGCGACCTGATGGACTCCGTCATCTACGTGGCGACGATCGTGGATGCGATCAACAACGAGCGCGGTACGGTTGATGTCATGGACGAGAAGGGTTCCGCCTTCTACGCAGAACTCTTCGCGAAGGGTGACTTCTCCGGCATCGGCTTCAACCTGAATGCCTCTTACCTCCAGAACGACGAAAAGTTCTGGTCCGAACTCGCCTCCACGCCCAACTACACGAACAACGGCGTAATCTTCAATGCAAACGCGCTGTACGGCGATGTCGACCAGGCTCTCGTATCGAGCTTCGCCTCGGGTAACCTCGAGAACCTCTACTTCATGGTCTACAATACCGACCTCCTGACGGCTTCGACCCTCATGAGTTCGGGAACGGCTACCGTGCTTTCGGGCAACTCCGTTTCGGAAAACATGTACTGGCGCCTCTACAACAACTTCAAGCTCGCGCACTTCTACCGCAACGGTTACGACGCGAACACCATGAAGAAGATGGAAGTGGCCCAGGCTCTCCTCATGATGGACCCGTCCGTGAATCTCGCGATGCCGCTTGGCCGTGCAACTCCTAACCGCAAGGGCTTCGCGGTATCTCTCGATGCCGACTGGAACGACGCTATCACTCTGAACGGCCGCTTCTCGCAGTACAGCGAAGTGGAAGGCGACAACAAGTTCACGACCATCGGCGCAGGCCTCGGCGTGAACGTGGGCCGTCTCGTTCCTTCGCTCGCCCGCAAGCTCGAGGTTCAGGGCTCCTTCGAGAAGACTACCGAGGATTCCTACTTCAAGCGCTCCGCCCAGAGAATCGTTGCCGGCCTTACCGCCGATATCTGGGGCCCGGTTGCCTTGCAGGCAGGCGTGCAGATGCTTAACAAGAAGTTCGAAGGCGACGGGTTCGGCGTCGGCGTGACCGGCCTTCCGGTCGGGATGTCCTTCGTGCAGGCAGTCGACGAGATGCTCCTGCTCGCGGGCCCCAAGGTCCGCATCGCTCCCGAATCCTACATTACCGTCCGTTACGGCATGCTCAAGAACAGCGTCGACTACCAGACGATCAATGCCGTTGGCGAATTCGAGAAGAAAGAACTTTCTATCGACAAGAACCTTATCACCGCCGAAGTTACGGTCAATTTCTAGTGAGGTCGTAGATGAAGAATGTGAAGATTTCTCTTTTAGCAGCCGGCGCCACCCTGGTGCTCCTGGCTTGCTCCTCCTTGGAAGTGGATAACCCGATCGAGGAAAACTTCCCGAAGGATTGGTCGGCTGCCGAGTATATCAAGGTGAACCCGGATCTGCGTAGCCTGCAGCTCAAGGACCAGGTGCTCATCATGAACACCCTTTCGGGTGCCGAAAACGACGATGCTGCCTTCCTCGCGGATACGCCGACGGTGGAATTGCTTGCAACGAACTATATGGGATTTACCAAGACGGACTTCTGGACCGACAAGAACAAGATGAAGGTTGTCAGGGCGTACAACATCTATGGTGTCGACAACGAAGCCGCCATCTTTGATACGCTTACGCTCGATACGGCCGCCATCGAAAGGCAGTACGTTGTTTATGGTGTCATTGGTGGCCGTCCGTACCGCACTTGCGCCACGACGGATGCAAACCTCGTGAAGAAGGGTGAATGCCAGCAGGACGAAAATTCCGCGATTGGTTATTCCAAGCACGTGTACTGCGCAAGCGAAGGCGTGACCTACTGCATGGATTGCGACCCGGTCGAGGATGATTGTCCCGAAGCGATTGTCGACGAGCCCGAAAGCTCGAGCTCTGCCGCCAAGCCGGAATCCTCCGATGCCGCAGGTGACGAATCCAGTTCGAGCGAAGGTGGCGAACCCGCTGCCGATAGCTCCAGCAGCGAGCCTGCTACGGACAGTTCCAGCAGCGAAGAAGCCTCCGCAGAAAGTTCAAGTTCAGCTGAATAAAGGTGGGAAATATCATGAATCTCAAGCTTATTGTAACGACAGTCGCGGTTGCTTGCGTGGCAATGTCCCAGGCCGCAGCCGACAAGGTGATTGGCTATTTCCCGTACTGGAGCCAGTATTCCCAGTTCTACCCGAAGGATATCCGCTACAACACGGTTACCCACGTTCACTACTCGTCCCTTACTCCGGGTGAAGACGGCTCGCTTGCCTTCCCCGACGAGAACGATGCCCCCAACTACGATTCGCTCGCTGTCATGTGCGCGGCGAACAACGTGAACCTCGTGGTTTCTGTGGGCGGCATGGAAGCCGAGGGCGCCCTGAAGGCTATCGCCGGTTCCGACGAACTCCTCTCCACCTTCGTTTCGAACGTGAAGGAATGGGTCGGTAGCCACAATGCAAAGGGTGTGGAACTCGACTGGCAGAATCTCACGTCAGAAGATGCCGAAGGGTATGCCAAGATGGTGAACGCCCTCGTGGATGCCTTCTCCGGCTCTATCGTGGCATCTACCATGTACCCCTACGTGGCGATGGAACCCTATACCGCCGAAGTGATGAACAAGTTGAGCTACATCAACGTGTTCATGCCCGACCAGATGAACGAGGACAACTCCTCGCTCGTTCCGAACCAGGGTGGAAAGTTCATTGCGGAAACCCTTGAGAAGGCCGCCGGTGCGGGCATCCAGAAGGATCTCCTGAACCCGGTCGTGTACTTCTATGGAAAGTCCTTCCTCGGTGCGACAGGCTTCGGTTCTTCGCACAACGGTACGGGTAGCGGTAACGAAGGTTACCTGCCGTACAAGGAACTCATGGGCAAGTTCGATACTCCGGACTACAAGGTTTCTTACGATTCCGACTCCCAGTCCGAAATTGCCGTGAGCAAGGAAGAAGCCATCGTGTTCATGGGCATTCCTTCCGTGAAGGCGGTTGCCGAGAACGTGAAGAACAATGGCTACGCCGGCGTGGCCGTTTACGACCTCTCGCAGGACCACCACGAACCCATCGTTTCCATCCTGGTGACGATTGGCCTGGAACTCCGCCCGGACGTGAACTACAAGCCCGCGAAGAAGAAAAAGTAATTCTCGCAATCAGAATGTTTTAAGAGCTCCCTTTTGATGTGAACCCCGAAAGTTGGACACAACTTTCGGGGTTTTCATCTATGAAATACACAAAAGAAGAATGGGAAAAGGTCTTTGAACTCTATCAAAAAGGGTATGGGCCTGCACACATTTCAAGGATTACCGGCATACACGGAAAAACTATCCAACATAGATGCCGACAATATGACCTCTCCGGCGACAGGTACACGCAAAGGAAAGTGAATGTTCGCCCAAACCCGGAACTAAAAAAGGCCGTCATAGAATCCGTTGAACAACAATCGCTATCTTTGGCTGAAGTTACCGTCAAGTACGGAATAAGCCGTCATTGCCTACAGGCCTGGTTGAGCAAGTTCCGACATGGCGGCTACGAAGAACTACTTGCAACCAAACCGAGAGGGAGGCCACCCAAGGTGCCCAAGCCAAAGCGAACAAAAGGAATGAGCGAAGTAGAGAGGCTCAAGGAGAGAATAGCCTACCTCGAAGCGGAGAACGCCTACCTAAAAAAATTAAAGGCCCTAGACCAGAAAGAGAATGCCGAGATGTTCGGTATAGGGCCCAAGTCATCAGAGAACTGAGCGACAAGCACGCTCTGAAACATCTCTTGAAGGCGAGTGAGCTGTCCCGCTCCACCTACTACTACAACCTCCGCAAGAAAGTTGACCGCTACGCTGACGAGCGTAGCCGAGTCAAGATAGTGCACGCACAGAACAGGGGCCGGTACGGCTACCGCCGCATCGTGGCCGAGCTCCGGAACGAGGGCTACTCGATCAACCACAAGACCGTATATCGGCTAATGAAAGAAGAGGGACTGAAAAACGTGCGCAGGCGCTGCAAGTACCGATCGTACAAGGGCGAAGTCGGCAAAACAGCCCCCAACATCCTGAACAGGGACTTCGGCACGACGGGTCCGAACCAGAAATGGACAACAGACGTGACGCAGATAAACATCGGTGCGGACAAGTGCTACCTGTCTCCGATACTGGACATGTACAACGGCGAGATAGTCAGCTACGCAGTCTCCGACCACCCCGATCTAAAGATGGTCATGGAGATGCTGGATCGTGCCTACGCCGCAAGGGAGGTCAAAGCGGGGCTGATGTTGCACTCGGATCAGGGTTGGCAATACCAGCACTACTCCTACCAAAGGTCCCTTAGGGATCACGATATAGTCCAGAGCATGAGCCGCAAGGGCAACTGCCTAGACAACGCCATGATGGAGAACTTCTTCGGTATAATGAAATCCGAGTTACTCTATCCGAACACCTTCAACGACATGGACCACTTCAAGCGGGAACTAAGGAAATATATCGAATACTACAACAACGATCGGATAAAGTTGCGCCTAAAAGGAATGAGCCCGGTACAATACCGGACTCATAACGCTGTTTTATCCTAACTTTAAACTGTCCAACTTTTTGGGTTCAGTTCATTTTCAGGGAGCCTTCTTTTTTTATGTATTTTGCATGGGGGAATGGTATTTTCGCCTATGTGATGGCATGTATACTGCTTGCTAAGTTTCTTGTCATGTCCGCGTAGGCGGACATCTATCAATATTATAAAGAATAATCGAACAAATCATCCCAGTTAGGGTTGCTTCTGTTTATTAGATTTTCTTTCCATTCACGGTTCCAATGTTTTATTTGTTTTTCTCGGGCGATAGCATCGTTTATTGATTGAAATTGCTCGAAATAGACAAGTCTATCGACGTTGTATTTTGCGGTAAAGGAATTGGGATCTAATTTGGATTTATGCTCGCATATTCTTCTTTTTAAATCGTTTGTGATACCTATGTAGAGAACAGTCTTGTTGTAGTTGCTCAAGATATAGGTTGAGAATGGCTTTAAATCATTTGTTCTGTTCATGGGCTGTAATCTATAAAATCATAGAGATAATAACCAGAAGATTATCCATTCTTTTTAATGCCTAGATAGACTCTCGCCTTCGCGAGAGTGACGTATGTGGGCTATTAACCCGTCCCGTATTTTATGGAAAAGGGCATGTGGATTCGACAGAGATGCTCGTTCTCATATGCAAAAAATCCCCGGGCGTGTTGCCCGGGGATTAAATGCCTTAGCGTAAGGGAATCCGGCTTACTTCTTTTCGAGGATGAAGCTCTGGATGCTGCTTCCCTGCTTTACGCGGACGATGTACTTGCCCGTGCTGATGCCTGCAACCGGAATCCAGTTGTGGCCCGCAGCGAGGTTCACCTGCATGCTCTTTGCCACCTGGCCGAGGCTAGTAATCACCTCGACGGAGGCGCTTCCGCTACGGGTCGCCTTCAGGACCATGCCGCCGTTGACGAACTGCGCGGAGAACTTGCCCGCTGCCTTCGCGACGAACGGTATAGGCACGTTGCCCTTGCTTGCCGCAGTGGCGCTGTCGCCCACGATGATGGTAATCGAGAGGTCGGTTGCGGCGCGTTCTGCGGTTTCGGGAGCGGTTGCCGTCACCGTCACGATGGCGTCTTCGTTACCCGCGATGAGGTAGCCCGGGGCGCCGGGGATATATTCAATGTAGGGCGAGGCAGCCTGGCCGTCGAAGGTGTAGGTGATGGGGGCCTTGCCGTAGGTGGTTTCGGTGGGGAAGGTAACTGCCGTGGTGGAGCCCTTCGCGACCTTCATGTTCTTGAAGTCGCCGCCAACCTTGTCGCCGGTCTTGGTGAACTGAATGGTAATGGTGTCGTTCATGGCGATGTAGCCCGTGACGGCGGGTGCCGTAGCCACGATCTTGGCTTCACCGATGGTGCCCGTGAATTCGAACATGTTCACCGACGAGCCCTTGAGGCTACCATAGCACTTCTTGCCGCTGCAGGTGGCCTTGTTGACCTTCACGATGCTTTCGTTCAGGGACTTGAGGGTGTAGGTGGCGCCCTGGTCGGTCTTGCCGGTGGCGTTCACGACGACTTCCTGCTTGCCGTCGCCATCCATGTCGTCCATGGTGTGGCTCTTTGTGCAGGAGCCGCTGATGTAGCAGTTGAAGTCCTCGAAGCCGGCGATAGTCTGCTTGGGTTCTTCGGTCACGGTGACGACCGACTGGGAACCATCATTGCCGGTCATGATGACAAAGCCCGGACCGACAATCGCGCCGGCGTTCGTTACAACGGCTTCGTTGCTAGAAGTATAGGTGCAGCCCGACTTCAGCGAGCTTGCGATGCTGCCCGCAGTTTCCTTGACGGTGGTTGCAGTGAAGGAGCAGCTGCCGCTCTTGAGTGTCGCTGCAAATTGGCTAGCCCAGTCGGTAGCGTTCTTGGTGAGGTAGCTCTTCACGAAGTTTCCGGAATTGGTGTAGCTTGCAGCGGAGAGGGCCGCCTGCGTAATGAGCGGCTTGTCGCCTGCGAACATGGCGGAACCTTCTTCGGACTGGTTGCCGACTGTGGTCACCTTCTGGCGCAAACTCCAGTTGCAGTTGCTAATCTTGTTCTGTTCCATGAAATCGGTCCAGCTGGAAGATGCGCTCGTGTTGGCATCGCCCTTACCGTCGGCAGTCGTGGTGCCCCATTCGGTAATGAACACGGCGTTGTTGCTCCTGCAGCTATTGATGTTGCCGCTGAATTGACCCACGGAGTGCGTGCCTGCGTAGAAGTGGAACACGTAGCCGACGTTCTTTTGGTTTACGGTACCGCAGGACCCATTTGGCATCTGGGACCAGTTCGGGGTACCTACGAGGGCGAGGTTGTTGTTGCCTGTGCCACGGATGCCGCTGATGACGTCGTTCGCATAGCTTGCGATAGCGCCTGAGCCTTGGTTGACAGGCTCGTTGAACACTTCCCAGATGATGTTCGGGACGTTATTGTATTTTTGGGCCATTTCCTTAAAGAACGAAGCGGCTTGGCTTTTTTCGCTGTCGGCGCGGTGGCTGTGCCAGTCGATGATGATATAGATGTCGTTCTCGATAGCGGCTTCGACCATCTGGTCGATCTTGCTCTTCTGCGTGTCCCCTGCCTTCATGTAGGAATAGTTGTCGTCAAGCTTGTTGCTTGTGCCGCCATCGCTATCGTAGTACTGGACACCCATGGCATAGCGGAACACGTCGATTTTCAGATTGTTGACGGCCCACTTGATGACTTCCTTGTTGTAGTACTGGATGCCGGTAGCATCGGACCAGAACATGCTCATGCCGCGGAGCATGGCTTCTTTGCCGCTCTTCTGGCCGACGATTTTGTTGCCGCTGGTTCCCAGGACGCCATGCACCTGCACGGGACCTATGCGGAGGGGTTTTGCGTTTGCGGCTGCTGCGTTGGCTTCTACCGCCCCGAGGAGGATAGCGCCTGCTGCAATCGCCTTGACAGTTTTACTGAACATCGTCATAAAAGACTCCTTTTGCATCAAAGATAAATTATATGTCTTTATTTTTGATGTAAAATGTCGTTTTCCTTGTTTACTTTCGTGTCCTAAACACTACACCCGTTTCCCGCCTTAAAAATATTTAATAGAACCGCAATTACTAGTAAAATTCTTTTTACAGTGACGCAGGTCGCACCAAAGCCGGACCGCGTATGCCGGTTCGGGGTAGTTAGTTCCTATTTTCTACGATTGTGGGCAAAAGTGTGACGAAATGAACTCATTTTCGGAAAATGCTTATTTTTTGATTTTTGTTCTTGCACATTCAAAAAAAAAAGATATATTTGCGTTAAACCTTGCTCCCTTCGGGGGGCGTTCACAAAAAAAAAGAGAGAGATACTATGAACAAGAAAATGACACTCGCAGCCGTTGCTGGCGCTGCCGCTATGGCTTTCGCTCAGGGCGCAGTTTCTTCTACCTTCCTCTGGGACGGCACCACCGATACCGAAGGTAAGGTTGAAACCGGTTCCGACGAAGAAACGTCCGGCTACTGGTACGATTACAACGACGCGAACGATGGCGGTGCTTCTGCCTTTACGTTCCCGGCCGACGTCGAACCCAACGCTTACGACAACTTCTACGGCCCGCTCGTTGAAGCCTACGGTGGCATCAAGGCCACCATCACCCTCGGCGCTGGTTACGACTATCCGTATGCCGGTATCGGCTTCAACATCTGGAGCGAAGGCCAGGAAGGTGTTGACATTACCGCTTGGGGAGGCATCTGCCTTGCGTACCAGTCTACGATTGGTTTCGGCATCGAACTCGGTGTTGAAGACGAAGCTACCGTGACTAAATACAACAACTACAAGGCTACCGTTGCCAAGGCTGCCACTATAACTGTTTCCGACTTCCCGTGGAGCAAGTTCAAGCAGGGCACCGGCTGGGGCACGATTGTTGACCAGGCTACCGTGCTTGCGAAGACTGCTGCTATCAAGCTGAAGTTCGAAGGCACCGCCGGTACCTCTGGCGACTTCCTCATCCAGAAGGTCGGTTCCAATGCCAACTGCGGTACCGTGGCCATCAAGTCTATCGCTGCTGCCGGTTCTGCGAAGGCCATGCTTTCGGGCCGCACCGTCTCGTTCTCGGGCATCTCTTCTGCCAAGGCCGAAGTGATTAACCTGCAGGGCCAGGTGGTGAAGAGCGCGACCGTGGGCAGCACGCTGGACCTCACCGGCCTTGATGCGGGCGTGTACATGCTCCGCGTTGCAGGCAGGAACGTCAAGTTCGCCCAGAAGATCGTTCTCGAATAGTCTTTTGTGTAGAATCTCTAAAGGCCTCGGATGAAAGTCCGGGGCCTTTCGTTTCAGCAATAAGTGATAAGATTCACAAAAGCGGCCTGCAGTGCTGGCATCGGGCTGTTTTTTTGTTTATTTTGTAGATAAAATGCAAATTCTAAAGTATATTATAGGCAAAACAGAGAGGTTTTTTGAATGAAACGCAATTGGTTCTTGCCGGCGCTCGCTGTTAGCGCCGCTATGATGTTTTCGGCCTGTGGCGACGATTCTTCTACGTCGTCGACGCCGGTTGTGACTCCGGGTACCCCGTCCACCCCGTCGACTCCTACGCCTGATCCTGGTACGACGCCCACCACGCCTACCACGCAGACCTACGGTATTTTGCCCACGACCGCGAATCCTGCGGCTTCGCTTACCTGGTACGCCTCGTGGAAGGGCACCTACTACAAGTCCTATATCGAGGAAGCGGCTGCATACCCGATACTTGCACAGGACTGGGGCGTGGTATTCGGTGCCTATACGGCTGCGGGAATGTTCCCTGCCCGAATCATCTGGGATACGAGTAGCGACTCCTACTGCGTGATTGACGAATGCACCAACAGCTACAAGAAGCGTGGCTGCACCGTTTCGGAAGGTATCGGCTACGGCATGCTCATTACGCTGTTCGCGGGTGACCTTGATGCGTTCAATTCCCTGTGGTACTACAGCAAGGGCTACCGTGATTACCAGGGAGGCCCGCAGCTGACCCCGTGGAAGACGGGTACGTTCTCGTACGAATCCCTCGGCGCTCCGGCGAATTCCTCCTCGGCGACGGATGCCGACCTGGATATTGCAACTGCGCTTATCATTGCGTACTACCAGACGGGCCTGGCTCCGTACCTGGAAGATGCTCTTGCCATCGCGAACTCTATCTGGACCGAAGAAATCAGCCCGTCGCTCATGATTTATTCCGGCAACATGGCGACCTGGAAGACCGCGGACCCGATTTTCAACCTGAGCTACTTCTCTCCGGTTGCCATCAGGCTCTTTGCCCAGGTGGACAAGAACCACGACTGGACCGGCGTGCTCAACACGATGTACGACTACATGCTGAGAGTGCAGGCGGCGGGCACGGGCGTGTTCCCCGACTGGACGAATACGGCGGGTGTCGCGGTGAATCCGAAGAACGGCAGTGCCGACAAGACCTACTGGATGTTCTACCACGAATCCGTGCGCATTCCGTGGCGTATTGCGTGGGACTACTACTGGACGCAGGATCCGCGCGCCCAGCAGGTGCTGAACACCCTGAACACCTTCATCTCGACCAAGTCGGGCGGCGACCCGGCGAACCTCGAGACGACCGGCAAGGTAATGTATTCTGCGGTGGCTGGCCAGCCTGACGGTTCTACGAACTCGCTGCTGCCGAACTGGCACGGTGCTTGGTGCCTTACCGGCATGGGCGGCAACCAGGCCTGGCTCGATGCCTGCACGGCGAGCTTCAACACGAAGACCTTCAGCGGGTTCAACTACTTCCCGCATATCCTGATGACGATGTACAGCGAACTTCTGAACGGCCTGTTCGTGAAGCCCGCGACGCTCCCGCTTTAGGATAAACAAAAATTGTGGAAAAGACGGCTGCCCTTCGGGGGGCCGTTTTTTTATTAGTCATTAGTCTCTGGTTATTAGTTACTGGAATTGCGGGGTATGGGATGTTTATTGTTGGGAAGGCGATGATTGTTTCGGGTATAGGAAAGTTTATGGCGGGAGTGGGGATGTGCGCGGTTCTCGGCTTTTTGTATATGGCATCTGCTTCGCAGATGCATATTGGGCGCCTCGGTCATGTGCAAGCGAGCTAGCACGCGACACTCGGCTTTTTGTATATTCATAGTGTATGGAAAATGATTCTTTGAATATGGAAAATGTTGCGGCGGATTCCGCGTTGAATGCTGGTGCGGGTAGCGCGCCAGATTCGGGTGCTTCTCTTGACTCGGGTAATGTTGCGCCGGCGATGCCGACGCCCGAACAGCTCGGGATTTCGGTTACGGCGGGGCCGGCGGACGGCATGCCCGTGATTACCGTGGGAGATACGTTCGAGTTCCCGGTGACGGTGAGCTGGAGCGTGCAGGGTAGCGCCCTCCTGGTGGTGCCTGCAGGCTCCGCGAACGCGAAGGGGCTCACGCAGGTGGGCCTGTCGCAGGAATCTTCGCGGTCCGTGAAGGACGGCAAGGAAATAGCCTCGATTACCTTTACCTACAGGATTGCGGCGCAGGATACGGGAAACCTGCATATCCCCGCGATGCGCTTCGAGATTCCGACCCAGATGGGGCAGCCGATTGACCTGCGGAGCGAGAGCGTGGATATTCGCGTAGAGGAGCCTTTTAACCCGCTCCCGATTGTGGTGGGTGCTGTGGTGGCCCTTTGCGTGCTTTTTGCGGGCCTGTGGCGCGCGAAAAGGCGGGCGGCGGCACGGGAGGCCGTTGCCACGAAAAACGCCGCCCAGGAGGCCCTGCGCGAACGCATGATGGTGCTCAAGCAGCGCGTGAACGTGGCGGACAGCCGCGAATGGCTCCTGGAGCTGGAAAGTATCGCGAAGGAGTTCGTTTTCGAGAAGTTCGGCGCGGATGCCGGTTCGGGTAAGGACGGCGGCTCGGGATTGAATTCGGGCAAGGACGGCGCGGGCGGTTCTGCCGCGGGTTTTGAAAGCGCCGCCGCGGTGAACCTGGATGCCCTCGTGAAGGAAGGCCGGCTCGAAGGCTGGGAAACGATTGTAGAGGAGTTCGCGCACGCCCGCTACGGCGGTGGCAAGCGCGACGGTTTCGAGAATAGGGAAACCTGGAAGGCCGCGATGCGGCTCATGGGCATAGAGGAATAGACTCTAGGAAAAGCGGGCGTGCTTTTCTATCTTTGGGCGCGTTATGCTATTTTCGGAACTTCCCCTTGCAAATCCCCTGCAGCGTGCCGTGCGCGCCGTGGGCTACGAGACACCGACCCCGATTCAGGAACGCTCCATCCCGAGCCTGCTGGAGGGCCGTGACCTGCTGGGAATTGCCCAGACGGGTACCGGGAAGACGGCGGCGTTCGCGCTCCCGATTCTGCAGCGCCTGCTCGATTCCGGAAAGTTCCGTGCGCCCAAGACCTGCCGTGCGCTGATTCTGCTGCCGACCCGCGAGCTCGCTATCCAGGTGGAGGAATGCTTCAAACAGTACGCGCAGTTTACCGCGATTTCGACGGCGTGCATCTTTGGCGGGGTGAACGATGCCTCGCAGAAACGTAACCTGGTGCGCGGCGTTGACGTGCTGGTGGCGACTCCGGGAAGGCTGCTCGACTTGATTGGCCAGAAGGCGGTATCCCTGAAGGCGCTCGAGTTCTTTGTGCTCGACGAGGCGGACCGCATGCTCGACATGGGGTTCATACACGATATCCGCAAGGTGGTGGCCTTGCTCCCGCAGGTGAGGCAGAACCTGTTCTTTAGCGCGACGATGCCCGACGACATCACGAAGCTTGCGGCGACGATTCTGCGGCCGGACCCGGTGCGCGTGGAAGTTGCCCCGCAGAGCACCCCGATTGAACGCATCCGCCAGGAACTCTACCGCATCGACAAGCGCCGCAAGGGGGCGCTTTTGAAGGAGCTTTTGCTGGCCCACCCCGAGATGAAGAAGGTGCTCGTGTTCAGCCGCACCAAGCACGGCGCCGACAAGATTACGCGCGTCTTGGAGAAGGCGGGCGTCAAGTGTGCGGCGATTCACGGGAACAAGAGCCAGAACCGCAGGCAGGAAGCCCTCGGGAATTTCAAGAGCGAAAAGATTCGCGTGCTCGTGGCGACAGACATTGCCGCCCGCGGGATTGACGTGGACGATGTTTCGCACGTGTTCAACTACGATTTGCCCGATGTGCCCGAGACGTTCGTGCACCGCATTGGCCGCACGGCGCGTGCGGGCAAGGACGGCATCGCGATATCTTTCTGCTCGCCCGACGAGGAGCAGGATTTGCGCGCCATCGAGAAGCTGACCCGCGTGAAGATTCCGGAAGGCGACCAGGCGATTTACGAGAAGTTGCCGCCCCCGCAGAAGGAGACCGCCGAGAGCGAGATGCGCAATGCACGCGGTCGCATGAACCGCGGGGAAGCGCAGGCCCGCGCGGATAAGTCCCGCGAGAAACCCGCCCGCGGGAAGAAACAACGGGCTGATGATGCGCGCGGTTTAAAACAGGAGAATGCGCGCGGCTCGAAATTTGAGCAGATGCGCAAAGACCCTCGTCTGCACGAGGGTGACGAGGGAAAAAAGCCCGAAGGTCATGACCAGAAAGGCGATGCTCGCAGGCGCCATCGCCGCAACAGGCCGGGTAGCCGTGCCCGCAGGCGCATGCGCGAGAACGGCGGCGCCGTTTAATAACTGCAATAAACGCGAGAGCGGCTTAATAACTGCGATAAACGTGCGGGCGGTTATTCCACCACGCTGTAGGTCTTGCTGCGCCCGCCCTTCTTGCTTGCGGCGACAAGCCCTTTTTCCATGAGGCTCTGGATTTCGCGCAGTGCGGTATCGTGGCTTGTCCCGAAAAGGGCGGCGGCATCCTTTGCCGTAAAATCCCGCGGAATACTCCCTGAGAGTACGGCGTTCAGAAGCGCCTGCTCGCGTTCGCCCGTGGGCGTGCCCGAGTGCCTTGCCTGGAATTGGAAACGTTTTAGCCCGGGTTCAAGCGTGTTTTTGCTTGTATGTACTGCGCTTTCGACCTGGTTCAAAAACCAGAGTATCCACCCCGTAATGTCTCCGTTCCCGCACTGTGTCTTGTTTATTATGCTGAGGTACTCGTCGCGGTTCTTTAGTATCTGCGTGTTCAGTGCGTAAATCAGGTGCGTGGAGTTCCGTGCCCTGCAGAGCTGCATCGCGGTAATGGTGCGGGCGAGCCTTCCGTTCCCTTCACGGAACGGCCTGAGCGTAAGGAACCAGAAGTGCGCAATCGCAGCCTTTATCATGCCTTCTTGCGGGGTGGTCTCGAACCAGTTCAGGAAGTTTTCAAGTTCGCCCTGCAACCTTTCGGGACCGGGTCCGCTGAACTGGATGCCCTGTGCGTTTTCGGTTACGGTGCTTCCTGTGTCGCGGAGGCCGGAACTGCCTGTGCGGGATAGTGCCTGGTGCCAGCTTTGGAGGCGTTCGGGCGTGAGCGGGTTCTGGGAGTTCGCGATGGCGCCCAGGTAGTTCTTGACGTGCGGTTCGTTCCCCTGTGCCTTCAGCAGTATGTTCGCGAGAACCGGTTCCGTGTCGAGCGGGTACGAATCAATTGCGAAGTTTGCCACGATGTCTTCGGCGAGGAGCCTGTTTTCGAGTTCGCGTTTGCCGCAGATGTCGTAGATGCCGGCGAGTTTCCCTTCGGCAAAACGGGCCCTGCCGAGTGCGTCGAGCACTTTCTTTGAATCGAATCGGAAGTGGGTCCAGTCGGGGAATTGGTGGATGAACAGCATGGTAAGAATATAATTTTTTTTTGACGCATGGTATGCGTAGAAAAAGATGCTATATTTTGCAAAAAGTTTCCTGTGCCCTGAAAAGCTCTTGCAGGTGGCCCAGCCGGGCAGTTTGCAAGGAGAGAACCCCGTGAAAGCCGGGGGCGGTCGCGCCGCTGTAAGGGAGGACAAAACCGGCATGAACCAATGTGCGATGATTCGCATGTGAAGGAGCCGGGAGTAGGTTGATCCCCGAGTCAGAAGAACTGCGGGAAACGTGCTGTTGAGGAACGATGCGAACGACGTCATTCTGCAAAGCCGCTGTATATGCGGTGTTTTTGTGCTGTGCTTGGGCTGGTGCCTACGCGCAAGTTCCCTCGTCATCCAAGGATACCGCTGTCGATGAGTCTGCACCTGTGCAGGATCTGGGCGTATCGGAGGTTGAGTCTTACGCTATTGCCGAGACAGAAAATCCTGGAACGGACTACATGGAAATTACGCCTTCCGCATGGGAGGGGCTCGGCCTTTCGGCATCCGAAGTTATTTCGTCGCTTTCGGGCATACAGGGCTACAAGCAGGGCGGCATGGGCAGTTTCCAGACGGTATCTATCCGCGGGATTGCTGCGCGTAATGTGCTGATCTGCATTGACGGCATACCCCTGAACGATGCGGGCGGCGGTGCTGCTGATTTGGGGGTGATTGACCTCAACAATATCGAGAGGATAGAGGTTTACAAGGACAGGGTTCCGGCGAAGTTTGGTGGTGCGGGCCTTGGTGGCGCGATAAACTTTGTGACCAAGGATGCGCTGCATAGTGGAAAGACCCCGAAGGGGCGCGTCATTGCGAGCTATGGTTCGCACAATACGTTCGAGGGTTCCGTGCAGGTTTCCGCAAGAGTCAAGGACAGCGTGCAGTTCTCTGCGACAGCATCCATGCGCCACAGCGACAACGACTACGAGTTCGATAATCGTAATGGCACGCTCTATAACGATGAGGACGATTTTAAGGACAGGCGCAGGAACGCGGAGTTTACGGAATATTCCGGCAGTTTCCAGTACCGCATGCTCCACGGGAACGGAGCCTTCTCTATTTTGTCTGCAAGCGCGCTGCACACGCAGGCAGGGAACCCCGGCATGGAAGACCTGCAGACTTATGTGGCGGAATTTGTGGGCGACATGGCGCAGGTCGCGTACCGGATGGAATTCCCGACTTATTTCGACATCTTGCTCCTGACGGCGGGTATTACCGGCAAGTTCGAGAAGAACATGTCTTCGTCGTATTACCCTCTCGACAAGATAGGATTCCTCTCGAAGGATTTCAGGGAGTATGGGCTTGCGGGTTACAGGGCTATTCCCGAGATGTCGGCGAACCTGTTGCTGGACAAGTTCGAGGCTTACTTGCGTCTCGCGGGTAGTGCAGAACTCTGGAAATCGCGCGGTTCGCTGGAGAGTTTTGAACTGGAGCGCCTTGCGGGCTCCATTGCGGGCAATGCGGAATACAATTTTACGGATTGGTTCTCGCTTTTTGCCGAAGGTAACATCCTGAAGACGTACGACGATATCGGTGGCGGTCAGGTGCTGATGACTACGGGTGCCGCGGTGGTGAACGAGGCGACGGATCGTGACCTGAGCCTTGCGGGAATGGTGCAGGCGAAACTCGGGAAGAAGGATTCCTGGATCGGCGGCAACGTTTCGTTCGGGCGCTTTTACAGGCAGCCGCAGTTGATGGAACTCTACGGCGTGTATCCTGGTTCGCTTTCGAGCCCCACGCTCAAGGATGAATCTGCCTTGCGTTTTGCGGCAGGCCTTTCGCTTGCGACCCCGAAGAACCGCTCGGTATTGCGTGCCACCTATTTCGAGAACCATGTCGAGAACGGGATATACTGGATTATAAGTACCAACCTGATGAAGGCTTTCAATATTGACAAGTCGGTTATTCGTGGGGTGGAACTCGAACTGGAAAGCCGTCCGGTGAAGTTCTTCCAGGCCGTGCTGCGCGGGACAATCCAGGACCCGCGTGATGACGGCGCGAACAATGCCTATAATGGGAACTTGCTGCCGGGTGAACCCGTGCACAGCTATTTTGTCGAGGGCACGTTCTTCTTGCCGTTTGACCTGAGGGCCATTTTCCAGACCACGTACAGGACGCGGATCTTCAGTGACCGCATGAATTTCACGAGGCAGCCCCCGGTTGCCCGTTACAACGCTTCGATTGCATGGCAGCCTTGGGAAAAGACGCAAGTTATGTTCGCGGTGGACAACATTTCGGATGAGACCTACCGCAATATCTACACGCCCTACCCGGCATCAGGCAGAGAATACAGGTTTACACTCATACAGGGGTTCTAGCCCCCGCGCATTACTGAGTACATAGGGTTATGACAAGGTAATTGCGTAAAGCCAGAAAGGATAAACTATGAACAAGAAGATACTCACACTACTCACTGCGGTGTCGTTTGCGTTCTTCATGAGCGCTTGCGGCGACGACAACAGCTCGGGCGCCAGCGTGGATTGCCTCGACAACGAAGAATGCCTGGACGACGAAATCGACAGCAGCGATTCCGATGACGCCAAGAGCTCCAGCTCCGAGAAGGCGAAGTCCAGCAGTTCGCAGAAGGACAAGTCGAGCAGCTCGGAAAAGGCAGCGTCCAGCTCCAGCACGAAGGATGATGAGTCCAGTTCCAGCGTGAAGGACGGTTCCAGCAGTTCGGAAAAGAAGGATTCGAGCAGTTCCGCTAACTCGAGCTCTTCTGCAAAGGAAGATAATTCTAGTTCCAGCACGAAGGATGACAAGTCCAGCAGTTCTGAAACGCCTGCATCCAGCTCCAGCGAAGTGGTGAGCAGCTCTTCCGAGGAGCCCGAGTCCAGCAGTTCCGTCGAACTGAAGGTAACCTACCTGTCCGAAACGCCGAACGCCGCAGACCTAGAAGTCTCTGGTGATACATTGTTTGCCGTGTTCCAGCGCTCTTATTCGGATGGTTCGTCCTTGCTGAAGTACGAGAATGGTCTCGTGGCCCTGTTCAAACTGAGCGATGGCACCCTTCTTGATACGATTCCGCTTGTGACCAAGAACCCGCAGGCCATCAAGATGGTGAAGGGCTCGCTTTATGTGGGTACTCAGGGCGAATACAATCCTGATACATGGGGTATTGATGCCGATGAAACCCGTGGTATCGAAAAGATTGACCTGAAGAAAAAGAAGTCTGAACTTTGGGTGAGCGGTACGCTGCTTGGCGGTGGCGTGTACATGATGGATGCTGATCCGGTTTCTGGCAAGGCTGTTGTTGCCGTTTACAAGGCTTACCAGAATGTTCCCGCTGTCGAAGTCGATTTGAATGATAAGTCGGTAAGGAAAATTGATGGTGTTGTCGATGCTAGCGGTTCCATTTACTTTGATCGCAAGGGAGAACTCTTCTATATCGGCGACCGTGGCTCCATAGATTTCGATACGTATGAAATGACACCCATGGTGGCGTATTCTTATAATGGCTTGAAACTCACCGCCCTTTATGACGACGAAATGGGTTACCAGCCCGCCGGTATTTCCGTTATCAATGGCGAAGTGTTCGTCTACATTAGCGACTTTGCTAACGCCGGTAAGCTTTACTGGATTGATTACGATGAAGATGAAGGCTATTATATTAGCGACGAAAACATCCAGTTCTCCACCGACACGAAGATTGTGACGGTCAATGGCGGCCTGTATGTAATGGACCGCAAGGGCAAGGGCAGCATCGCGAAGGTAAATACAACCGCCAAGACTGTTGCTTGGCAGCAGGCCTTTGAAGACAGGGTCAATCCCTGGGACATCGTTGCTATCGATGGCAGCAATGCATGGGTCGCCTTGTATGACGTAGGCGAAATCCGCAAGATTTCCCTTGCTGACGGTTCCACCGTTTCGAGCATCGATACCAAGGAATTCAGCGCCAAGAAAATCGAAGCCGCTGAATAATTAGCTAGAAATTACACCTCAAGAATCAAGGTGCGTCGGTTTTTCCGGTGCGCCTTTCCTTGTGGTTGTGTTGGTAATTGAGGCGTTTCTTTCATAATGTCATCCCCGCGAAGGCGGGGATCTCCTTGCATATTTGTAAATTTACTGCATGCAGAAAATTGACACATGGTACAAGGCCGAGGGTTACTGCCCCGAAGAAGAATTTGAACTTGCAAGCTACCTGCTCTTTGAGGCGGGAGTGGCGACGCTCGAGGAACTGGACCCGAAGGCGG
>JAEEGJ010007025.1_pt1 | contig 32957 bp, 22 predicted proteins | sample 8958761 | NCBI WGS metagenome assembly JAEEGJ01 (sample SAMN16246546, study PRJNA631951) | gut metagenome | biome: gut microbiome; feature: rumen; material: RS-attached | host: Bos | place: Iran: Karaj | collected 2018-10
TTGCTGACCTCGCCGTCGGTACTGCCGCTGGCCAGATCAAGACTGGTTCCCTCTCTCGTACGGACCGCGTCTGCAAGTACAACCGCCTCCTCCGCATCGAAGAAGAACTCGGCAAGGCTGCTGTCTACGCTGGCGATCCGCGCAAGGGTGCCAAGGCTCCGGCTAAGAAAGCTCCGTGCAAGAAGGGCTGCAAGAAGTAATCTTCTGATTAAAGAAAATTGCTAAAAGAGGTTCCGCATTTGCGGAACCTTTTTTGTATGAAATTATTTTGAAAATTTGTTAGTAAAATCCCATGTGCATAGGCGATGTGAGAGTAAGCCTGTGCCCGTTCTTGCGTACTATGTTGTACGAGATTTTTTTCCCAAAAAGCTAACTGTGATGGTTGAGCCTGTCATTTAAAATTTTATCGATTTTTCGCTTAAACACGTTTTCCTGCCCAGTATTCTTTAGAAAATGCACATTTTCTTGCCCAATTTCAAGTGAGTCTGCCGTTTTTAGGACTTTCCGAAATAGAAACTGTTTTTTTTATTGAATTTTTGTAAAGATTTGTATATATTTGAGCCAATGTTTTTTCGAATTTGGTATTTGGAGAATTGTATCTGCTTGTTTAAGCAGTTCTATATTTGCGATTTCTTTATCGCCTCGGCGAAATCCTATAGTTTTAATCAAAGTTTAAAAAAAAACGGCAGCTGCGGATGCGGCTGGCGGTTTTTGTGCAATATGTTGCGCAAATGTTTTATAAAAGCATAAGGAGTACATAATGTTCTGCTACAAATGTGGAAATCAGATCCGCGAAGACCAAGCGTTTTGCGATAAGTGCGGAGCACCGCAAAACAAACCGAATAACGCAACGGAGTCTACCAATAATCCGTTGGAATCGCAGGAAGAATCACGCTCTTCGATATTGCAGTTTATTAGAGGAATTCCGTTTGGACTTGTTTTCCTTGCGTTCTTGTTGCCTCTTTTTGTTGTATCTTGCCCTCAAGTGGGGAAGGACATCGCTAGTTATTCTGCCTATCAATCAATGGATATTGTAGGTTCTCTTTCGGAAATGTTCCATCAGATGGGAGAATTTGCTGCAGATTCTGATATTAAGGAATTGCAGGGTAGTTTATTTAAGTTCGGTGTAATGTGTGCGGTAATGCTTGTGCTGACTGTAGCTGCCTTTGGTTTTAGTTTTATAAAAAGGATTGTGGCTGCTGTTCTTGGCATTGCTGGACTCCTTGATATGATGATTATTGTTTTTAGTTTGTGTGGCAAGTCAACAAATGTTGTGGCTGTGTCTCCTGGTTCGGGTTTTTATCTTGCAGTCTTGCTGTTCCTTGCTGGCATAATTATGTGCTTTATTGCTCCAAAGAATGAAAAAGAATTGCCGTCTGGTGCTAAGATTGGAATTTATATAGGGATTGTAGTTATTTCTGCTATTATCGTTGTTGTTGGCTTTTCTGGGACTGGATCTGCGAACAAAGATTCACAGGATGGGCAAACAATGACTGATCCTCGAGATGGACAAACTTATAGGATAGTGACTATTGGCTCCCAGACTTGGATGGCTGAAAATTTGAATTTTGAATATTCGGTGAAAAATCAGTCTTGGCGTTATGGTAGTTGTTATAATTTTAATGAGGATTGCAAGACTTTTGGTCGTTATTATACTTGGGCTGCAGCTATGGATAGTGCTGGCAAATATTCGTCAAACGGAAAGGGCTGTGGATTCTATAAGGCTTGTTCCCCTACTTATCCTGTTCGGGGAATTTGCCCTGAGGGATGGCATTTGCCTGATGCAACAGAATGGAAAACCTTATATAAAGCTATAGGACAGAATCCTTTTGCGATGCAGGCGAAGGGTCATGAAAATTGGAAAAAGGCAACTAATACAAGCAATTTTTCAGCTCTCCCCGGTGGCTATGATTCTCATGAAGGCTTTATAGGTGATGGTAAGGAAGCTAGTTTCTGGAGTGCTACTAAGTATGATAACCATCTTGCCTACCATTGGGATGTGGATGCAAATGATGCTGCGCTTTACTATTACGATGATAACTCCTATGGTAGAACAGTCCGTTGTGTAAAAGACTAGTAACGAATTGAGATATTCAAGAAAGGCGAATGTTAAATGGGATTCATTTGCTCAGGAAGGTTGGGGCAAATCTGTTTCTTCAGTAATAAAATCTGCCGCTATTATTGATTTTAAATTTTTGAAATATAATTCCTTTGCGATTATTGCTATCGGCAAGTACGGTACATGTGAGTAGCAGATAACGAATCTAAACAATATTCCCGAACCTTTATGGTTCGGGTTTTTCTTTCCCTGAAACTTGAAACGTGGATAGATTCTAACTATATTTGGCAATAACACAAAAAACAACCCTTAAATCAAGGCTAGGAAAATGTCAGATCGTTTTATCGTGACCGGCAACTTTACCGATGATCCGTTTGCCATCGACATGGCTCAGTACATCGGTCTCCGTGAAGATATCTCCGACGTGGTCTCCCTGAAGACTTTCGCCAACTCCGAATTCTGCCCCCGCTACATGCTGGATATGGACGACTTGGAACATATCGGCAAGCGCCTGGAAGGCAAGATTGTCTTGATTTGCTCTGTTTCTAACCATGAACGTAGCCGCAACGACTACGCCATGCGTAACTGCATCCTCGCTCGCGCCGCTAAGGACAATGGTGCAGAACAGGTCGTCTTGGTTGAACCGGACCTCTTCTACAGCGCCCAGGATCGCGGCCCGCACCGCATCGGTGAACTCGAAAAGGATCGCCCGGACATTGACCTCAAGAAGTTCGACGGCCAGGCATTCACGAGCCTCCTCTACGCCCAGCTTTTGAAGACTGCTGGTGTCGATGCCGTTGTCACCTGCCACAACCACAGCATCAAGGTGCAGAACCTCTTCAACGAAATTTTCGAAGGCAACTTCCACAACTTGATTCCGACGGACGTTTACGCCCACTACATCAAGAACAGCAACTTTGTTCAGACCGGCAAGGACGGCAACAACCTCGTGATCGTCTCCCCGGACAAGGGCGCACGCCCGTTCATGAACGCCGTGTTCGACGCTCTCCAGCTCCCGGAATGCAAGCGCGTCGTTATGGACAAGGTCCGTACTGGCGAACGTGAAATCAGCATGACCTTCAACCCGGAACTCTCCGACATCAGCATCGAAGAAATCGAAGGCAAGGACGTGATCGTGTTCGACGACATGGTCCGTACCGGTACGACGATCGTGCAGTGCTGCGAACACATCAAGAAGGGCAACCCGAACCGCGTCTGCTTCGGTGTTACGCACTTCCACACCAGTGCCGAAGCCCGCGAAAAGCTCAACAGCCCGGCTATCGACGAAATCCTCACGACCTCTACGCTCCCGGATATCATGAACCGTGACTGCCAGGGCCGTCTCCGCAAGAAGCTCACTGTGCTTAAGCTCGGCAAGTGGATTGCTCGCCACGTGATGCAGATGTACGGCATGGACGATGGCCGCTTCGAGAAGGACTTCTACAAGATCGATATGTCCTCGAAGAACCCGCGTTGGCCGCCTGCATTCTTCTAATAGAGTCTGTATATGGAATAAAGTCCGGATGTCGTGAGGCGTCCGGATTTTTTCGTTTTTTTTGGGGACTTTTTTCTGGAAAAGTGGTTTAAATGTCCGGAAAAAGTGTTGTTTAGCTTGACATAAATATTTTCACTGATTTGAAATTTTAATAATAAAACATATTATTTTTATAAGATAGGATATGGGAAGCAATTTATGGCTGATGAACACTCGATACCGTTGACGACAAATATCTTGGACGGGGTTGGCATAGGGCTTTGGGCTGTCGAAATTGACGACGGCTGTGCTCCGCGCATGACCGCGAATTCGACTATGCTCAAGTTGCTTGGGCTTGAAGAGGGTGTTTCTGCCGAAGATATTTTCCACGCCTGGTTTGATAATATCGACCCGGAACATTTTGCCGAGGTCAAGGCGTATGTCGACAAGATGAGTGCAGGCGAGGCGCCTGAAATCCAGTACCCTTGGCATGCTCCTGATGGACGTGTCCGTTTTGTCCGCTGTGGTGGTACCCGCAATTACGATTATAAGAAAGGGGTGAGGCTCGAAGGCTGGCACAAGGATATCACTGAGCTTGCGCTGATCCAGAAGACTGCCGAAGAAGAGCTCCGCAAGGAAATCAAGACGATGGATCTTGATACCAGGCGTGAACGCTTGCAGAGCGCCCTCAACGAAAAACTTTACGGGAAGGCGATTCTCGACAAGGCGTACAGCTATTTCAAGGTGAATCTTTCTGAGGGCAAAGTCTCTCGCCCCTTTATCCAGATTATTGAAGGCAAGTCTGTCGACGTGAGCGATTCCTTTGGCGAGGATTTTCCGCATTACGATGCGATTATCGAGAAGATTGCAGACCAGCTTGTGGATAAGGAATATCGCAAGGCCTTTGTGCAACATCTCTCGGCGAAGTCGCTTATAGACCAGGTCAAGAAGGGCGACCCGATTCCGGAATATACCTGCCGCTTTTATTCCCCGCACATCGGCTGGCATTACAGCCGCTTTGTCTGCTACGTTTCTAAGGACGAAATCCTGAATGAGTACCAAGCGATGATGGTGGCGTACAACGTCTCGGAACAGCAAAAACAGGACGCCGCGATTCGCGACTGTATCGAGGTCTTGTATAAGGAGAACCGTTCCAAGGACGCTATCGAAGAATTGCTTGCGACGCTTGCTTCGTATTACGATGCCGATAGAGCTTATATCCTGGAAAGCGACAAGGAGATGGAATACCTCAGCAGCACTTATGAATGGTGCCGCAAGGGGATAAGGCCCAATAAGGCCGGACTTCAGAAAGTTTCGCTGGAAGTTCTTGGCCCGTGGATTGAGTCTATGGGCGATATGGAAGCCGTCTATCTCGAATCGCGTGATGATGAATACGGCGTTTGGGAAAAGTTGTATAAGCTATTGCCGGTTTCAGATGTCAAGAGCATCAGCGTGTCGACGATTGTTTCTGATGAACAGCATTATGGCCTTGTGGTGCTCGACAATCCGAAGGAGTCGCAAAAGAATTTTGCAGTGCTAAAGCTTGTCGCCGGATTTGCCGAAAACGAAATCAACCGCAGAAAGCGCATGGATGAAGATGCCGCGGTGACATCGCTTTTGGCTTCGGACTACTCGTGCATATTCTATTGCGATTTGGAATCGGACACGGTGAAGGCGCACAAGCTGAATGCGAACATCCAGAAGATGCTGGGCGATAGTCTTGGCGAAATGACGTATGACGGCGCCATTGATTTTATCGTGAGCAAAGTCGTTTCTCCGGATAATGCTGATTTTGTCAGTAAGAAACTCAGCATCAAGAACCTGAAACCGCTTCTCCAGAAAAAGGGCGTCACGAGTTTTGAATTTTTGAGCTATTCGGACAAGTTCTGTGAATGCAAGGTCGTTGCCATAAACAGAAAGCAGAAGGCTTTTGTGATTGGCTTTGCTGACAAGGACGAACAAATCCGTACGGCGCGCATGCACCAGAAAAAGATTGAACAGGACCTTGAAATTATCGATGTCTTGGCATCGGAATATTCTTCGGTCTATTACATCGATCTCGAGAAGGATGCCATTACGCCGTATTCGATGAACAAGGAATCGGAATCTCTGTTCGGGAGCCGTTTCCGTTCGGGCGTCTCGTATTCCAAGGCGTTTGACGAATATGTCGATGGCGTTGTCTGGGAACGCGATAGGCGAATGATGCACGAGGCGGGCACGATAGAGAATATCAAGAAAGAGCTGTCCGTGCAAAAGACGTTCATTACAACGTATCGTGGAAATGTCGATGGTCGCCCGCACTATTGCGAAATGAAGTTCGTGAAGGTGGGCGACGAACTGGATAGCCCGAAGGCGGTGGCGCTTGGCTTTGCCGAAAAGGACGATCTGATTCTCAAGGATTTCGTGAACGACATCCTTTACGATGACTACGTGTCCATTTACTTTGTGAATGTCGAGGACAATTCGTTCCGTACCATCAAGTCTTCAAATGTCTCCTGGGTCGAGAAGCGCCCGCTGTACAGCACCTATTCTACCGAGATTAAGAAAATCAGCAATCTTGTCCAGGACGAGTATGAACAGGATTGGCTCAAGCTTTCGAACTTGTTCTACGTGCAGAAGTTCCTCAAGGATGCGGACCAGCGCGAACAGGAATTCAAGATTACAAGTGGCGAATGGCTACGTGCAAAGTTTACGACCATTGAACGCAATGATGAAAACGAGGTCGTCTCGTTTGTGCTTTCGTTCATGCTCTTGAGCGATGACCAAGTCGAAAAGCTGGAACTCGATGCGAAGATTGCCGAGCAGAACGACTTGCTCGAAAAGCAGCAGGTGATGCTCCAGAAGGCGCTTTCGATGGCACAATCTTCGGACCGTGCAAAGACGACGTTCCTTTCGAACATGAGCCATGATATCCGTACGCCGATGAATGCCATTGTGGGCTTCACGGGCCTTGCGATGGCGCATATCGACGAGAAGGAGGTCGTGCTCGATTACTTGCACAAGCTAGGCCAGAGTTCTAATCACTTGCTCTCGCTCATTAACGATGTGCTTGACATGAGCCGCATTGAATCGGGCAAGATGGTACTTGCAGAAAATGCTGAAGACCTTATTGATATCATCAATACGCTCAAGGATATTGTACAGGCTGATGTCGATACCAAAAAGCTTGCTTTCGATGTGCAGATGAATATCTGCAATTCCGGAATCATGTGCGATAAGCTCCGCTTGAATCAGGTGCTCTTGAACGTGCTCTCGAATGCCATCAAGTACACGCATGAGGGCGGTTCCATCGTGATGCATGTGGACGAGAAGGAATCTCAAAAGCCCGGGTCCGCTTTGTTCGAATTCCGTATTCGTGATAACGGCATGGGCATGAATGCGGAGTTCCTGAAGATGATTTATGAGCCGTTTACGCGCGCAAGCTCGTCGACCGTGAGCGGAATCCAGGGAACGGGTCTTGGCATGTCCATCACCAAGAACATTGTCGAGATGATGGGCGGCCAGATTGAAATCTTCAGTGAAGAGAACAAGGGCACGGAAGTTGTCCTGGATATAGATTTTGTTCTGCATAACAAGAATAGTGCAGGGTTCAAGCTTCCTCTCGGGATTGCCAATTTCAAGGGCAAGAAGATTTTGCTTGTCGAAGACAACGAGATGAACCGCCAGATTGCATGTGATATTCTGGACGATAATGGGTTTATCGTGTCCACGGCAGAAAACGGAAAGCAGGCGGTCGAGCTTATGAAGAATGCGACCCCGGGTCAGTATGACCTTGTGCTTATGGATGTGCAGATGCCTGTGATGGATGGATTTGCGGCAACGCGTGCTATCCGCATGCTTCCGGCGGGCTACCAGTCCCGCATTCCGATTATCGCAATGACGGCGAACGCGTTTGAAGAAGACCGCAAGGCCGCTTTTGATGCGGGAATGGATGAACACATTTCCAAGCCCATTGACATTGACAAAATGAAGTATATTTTGTCTAAGTTCCTTAAAAAGTGATAATTGAAAAATGAAGAATGTTGACGGTGTCCACGGCGAAAAGGTGATGCGCAAAGATCACCTGTTTTTTGCCATTGTCCTCCTTGTCGTGACGGCTGTTGTCTTTTTGTTTGTCTGTCAAAAGGTTTTGAAAATTGTAGAAGATGGCTGTTACAATAGGCTTCGTGAATATGCCGAGGTGGCATCGAACGAGTTTATAATGAACAATCTGCACTATGGCGGAACGCTTCAGTTTGTAGCGGACGCTTTGGGCGACCGAGCCGACTATTCCATCGATAGCCTGCAGCCCAAGCTGAACGAGATGCAGCCGTTTTTGCGCGACCAGAAAATTAACATCCTTTTGCCGGGAGATGTCTTAATTTTGCCGGATGGCGTCGTGACGGACGCTTCGAAAATGCAAATCTCGTTTGAAGCGGAATCGAAGGGCGATGCTCATGTATCCGTGCGCCTGGAAAGCGACAAGCCCGAAGAAAAGCTCCTGTACCATTTTGTGCCGATCAAGAGCCATGGGCAGGTGGTCGCCGTGGCGTTCTGGAATTTTAGCCTGGGACTTATCCACCAGTACTTACGCAAGGACAAGCGCTATGACCGTAAAATGTTTGTCTATGTGGTCAACCGCGATGACGGACGCCTTATTGCAGATACCAAGCACGATTCGCTGAAGAGCGTCCATGATTACAAGAACGAGATGGATAATGAAAAGGGCTTGTTCTCTGCCCTTGTGGATAGCGTACTTGCTGGCGCTTCTGGTGAAGCCTGCGTCGAAAACTACTGGGAAGAATCGAACTGTTTCTATTACAAGCCTTTGGCAGTGAATCACTGGAGTATTGTGATTTCGTCTCCTGAAAAGGTGGCGATGTCGGCAATCCATAAAGTCCGCTTTATCCTTCTTTGCTTTGGCATTGTAGTGCTCGTGTTTTTTGCGGCTTATTTTGTGTTGCTCCGCCGTGTGGCCATCCGAAGCATTGTGAACGAGACTGAACGTATGAAACAGGACGATGTGGGCAAGGTGCGCTACATGCAGATGAAGCTTCTCGGTCTTTTGTCCAAGAACTTTATTCACATTTACTACGTGAATCCGGAATCGGGATCGTATGTTGTTTACCCGAGTGCCATGAACGATCTGTACAAGGAAATCCTCAGCCGGTTTGACTGTAACGTTTCGCTGTACGACATCATGAACAATGATGAGCTCACGAAAATCCACAAGGATGATTTGGAACTTTGCCATAGCGTGTTCAACAAGGACGCTTTCCTGGAGATGATGGGCCCGAATGAGTCTAGAAAAGTGGTGGACATGCGCTGGTTCATCAATGGCAACTGGGTGTGGCTGCGTCATACGCTGATTGGCCTTGCTGATGGTAAGGGCGATGGCTATGTGCTTATCGGTGTTGAAGACGTGAACGACGAAAAGGTCGCTATCGAAGCCGAACGTGAAAGACTTTCTGTGATCAAGGGCCTTTCGGAAGACTTTACGCTGGTGAGCTTCATCAACCCGTCTACGCGTGAAGACCATCTTTATTATGTGAAGAAAAACAACTGGGCCGATAACCCGAATTGGAAAAAGGTTGGGAATTTCGAGGACCGCCTGAAGCTGATTGCAAATACGCTTGTGCACCCCGATGACCGTAAGATGTTCATGGAAATGACGACTCGTGATGTCGTGATAGAACGTCTTGCCGCGAAGGGCGCCTATTATGTCAACTACAGGATGATTATCAACGGGGCGGTTGAATATTGGCAGCTCAAGTTCGTGATGGCGGGCAAGGCGCCCGATGCCCAGGAACAGATTGTGGCGGGCTTTATCAGCGTCGATGAATCTACTCGTTTGCAGCTCGAACAGAAGGAACAGCTCGAAACGCAGGCCGAAGCCTTGAAGCAGGCGCTCTCGGCAGCCCAGGCGGCAAACAGCGCCAAAAAGGAATTCCTCAATAGCATAAGCCACGAAATCCGTACGCCGCTCAATGCCGTTATTGGCCTTACCTCGATTGCGTCGTCGCACTTGCAGGACCAGGAACGCATTAAGGATTGCCTTGTCAAAATTGACCAGAGTTCTGACCGCCTGCTTTCGATTATCAACGACATTCTCGACATGAGCCGTATTGAATCGGGCAAGTTCGACCTCAACGAGGCTCCGATGCACTTGTTCGAAGTCGTGCACGAGGTGGAACGCGATATCCGCAATGACTTGCAGGCGAAGGACCTCAAGTTTGAACTGGATTGCGTCGATATCAATGACGATGAAGTCGTCTGCGACAGGGAACGCTTGCGCCAGGCACTTCTCAAGGTGCTTTCGAACGCTATCAAGTTTACGAAGGAAGGCGGTACCGTCTCGATGAGTGTCAAGGAGACTCCGCTTACAAAGTCGAGCTATGCCGCCTATGAGTTCCGCATCAAGGATAATGGTATCGGTATGAGCGAAGAATTCCTCAAGACGGTTTACGAGCCGTTTGCAAGAGAATCTACGGTGTCGAGGGATGTCCGCGGCATGGGCCTTGGCCTTGCGATTACGAAGAACTCCGTCGAGATGATGGGTGGCCAGATTGAAATTGCGAGCCGCTTGAATGTCGGTACCGAAGTGACGATGACGTTTGAGTTCAAGCTCGTGCAGTCCAAGAAAAATGACGAAAACGGTGCGCTTGTCAACTCCGGATTTGCAGGAAAGAGAATTCTTTTGGTCGAAGACAATATCCTCAACCGCGAAATCACGATGGAAATCCTCCAGGACAATGGTTTTATCGTGACGGCGGTCGAAGATGGCGATATTGCCGTGAAAATGCTCTCGAAGGCGAAATCGAGACCGTTCGATGTCGTCTTGATGGACGTTCGTATGCCGGTGATGGATGGTTACGAGGCGACAAAGCGCATCCGCGCGTTCGAAAACAAGGATGTTGCCGGAATCCCGATTATCGCCATGACGGCTAACGCTTTTGACGAAGACCGCAAGGCATCTTTCGAGGCGGGCATGAACGAGCATATCGCAAAGCCGGTCAGCATTGAAAAGCTGAAGGACGTGCTTGCGATGTTCTTGTAACGGACTTGTAGTTTTATTCCTATTTATCTGTTACAACGGCGGTATGACTCCAAAAAAATGTAAAAAGTTATCTATATTGAAAAACATATGTCAGCACGAGTAACAAGCAGCGATAAAATTGAAGATATGTTTCCGGAAACTCCGGTACGTAAGATTATCACCCCGATCGAGCGCCTGATGAAGGTGGAGACGACGGGCGGCATAGTGCTTATCATTATGACGCTTACGGCTCTCATCTGGGCGAACTTGAGTCCGTCATCGTACGAGCACTTTTGGCATCTGCCGTTCGTGGTGACGATTGGCAGCTGGGTGGGCGCTGGTGACTTGCACTGGTTCATCAACGATGCGCTGATGACGATATTCTTCTTCAATATCGGGCTTGAAGTCAAGGGCGAAATGACCTATGGCGAACTCCGCGATCCGAAGGCGGCGAGCCTCCCGATTATTGCGGCTGCTGGCGGTATGCTTTTCCCGGCGCTGATTTACTTGGCTCTTTGCCCTCCGGGTACGTCACATGGCTGGGGAATCCCGACGGCGACGGATATCGCGTTTGTGGTGGGCTGCATGGCGATTCTCGGCAAGAAGGTTCCGCATGCGCTCCGCGTGATGATTTTGACTTTGGCCATTGCGGACGATATCGGCGCGATTCTCGTGATTGCGATTGGATACCCGAGTGGCGACGGTATCAACTTTGCTGCTCTTGGAATCGCCTTTGCTCTCCTTGCCTTGATTAACGTGTTCTTCCGCATCGGTGTGCGTAATCTGCTGCTGTTCCACATTATCGGCGTTGCCGTGTGGGCGTTCTTTGTCAAGTCCGGTGTGCACCCGACGATTGCGGGCGTGCTTCTCGGTCTCTCTGTGCCGGCGAAAGCCGTGGTGGCGAAGGGCATGGTCGCGAACTTCACGAACAGTGTCGGAAACGTGCTCTCTGGAGAAACGAAAGACCGCAATGAACAATATGAAGTGTTTACGATGCTCAAGCGCGGTGCAAGCGAAAGTGTCTCGCTTCAGGAACGCATGTACAAGATGCTTGTCCCTTGGGTGAACTTTGGCATTATGCCGCTCTTTGCGCTCTCGAATGCCGGTGTCGAAATCAAGCTCGGCGGCCTTGACGTGCCTGTGCTTGGCGCCGTGGCGCTTGCCCTCATTTTCGGTAAGCCGATTGGCATTTTCCTCTTCAGCCTACTCTCCGTGAAGGTTGGCGTTTCCAAGAAGCCGAGCTACTCCTGGAAAGTCCTCTGGGGCGGCGGCATGCTTGCCGGTATCGGATTTACGATGGCCCTCTTTGTGGCTGGACTTGCGTTTGAAGACGGTGCAAACAAGGATTCTGCAAAGCTTGGTATCCTCCTTGGAAGCTTTAGCGCTGCCATCCTCGGTACCATCTACATGAGTATCGTTTCGAAAGAGCATAAACAGTAGGAAGTCGCGGCATGCCGCACTTCGTCTACATGCTCCGTTGCAAGGGGAACCGCATTTACACGGGCTACGCCGTGGATGTCGACGCCCGCTATGAAGAACATTGCAGTGGGCGTGGGGCGAGGTTTACCAAAGCTTTCCCGCCGGAATGTATTTTACACACATTTGAACTCGAAACTCGAGAAGAAGCGCTCCGCCTAGAGGCTCGCATTAAAAAGCTCAAGCGCCCGCAAAAGGAACTCCTTGCTGCGGGTGATCCTGCATTAGAAGGCGAATTGCGATCGGGGCTTGGTGAACGCCTTAAGCCGAAAAAGAAACGCCGTAAAAAGCGTGTGTAGTCTTTCTTTGGGGGATTGCCTATTGCTTTCAAAATAGTGTATTTTATTAAAAAACTTTTTTGAAAGTAGACTATGATATCCATCGAAGACGCCAAAAATCAGGAAGACCTCTTCCAAATCAAGTCCGCCATTATGAGCAAGAAGCTCGAGGAAATTGGCGGTCGAAAAGGCGTGATGGAAATTTTGAGTTTGTCCCTGGATGCGTACAAGAATAAGGATTACGAAAAGTCGTTGAAGATTCTTGAACCGCTGATGCAGGTTCTTAAAGAACATCCATTTATGTCTAGTGATGATGTTAGCTACGTCGCTATCTCGGACGAAATGGAATGGGCGCTTTATCAACATTTTTACCAGAATCCGTCGCAACAGATAAAGAACGTGAGCGTTGTCTGCCCGATGGACTGGATTTACCGCCAATATGCGCTCGCCGCTTTAGACTTGGGGGATTATTCCACGGCGTTGAAAGGTATCACTGAAGCGGTCCAGTGGAATCCGACTTCTGCAAAATGCAGGATTTTGTATGCGATGCTTTGCAGTGCCGAAGGCCGTTGGGAGAACTTGCGAAAAGAAATCGTATCCGCCATGAAGTACACGTATCGTTCTAGCGATATGGTCCACTGCTTCCGGTTCCTGAAAGATTATTTTATGTACAAAAAGATGTACAAGGAAGCGGTGTATTGCAGCTTCTTGCGGTCGCGTTTTTCGTCTTCGCGAGATGTGTTGATCGAAATTGTGGGTGACATGGCTATGCTTGTCCAAAAAATCGATTTTGACTACAAAAGCATAAACGATGAGGACATGGTTGAATCTTGCAAGCAATATGGATTTACGCCGGGATTTAATCCGGAAGTTGTTACTATAGCGCAAGACAGTTACGAAGACGCCTTCCTTGCAAAAGATACTGGAAGGGCTGCTTATTTCGCGCAGATTATGGAAGACCTCAAAACGGAGCAAGAAAAAAGAGATGCCGTGAATCTACGGCAACTCTTCGAAAGTCACAGAAATCCGGTGAGCTAGGGCTATTTCATCACCAAGTCCACCACGAGTGCAATCGCCATGCCGATGCTACATACGCTGATGAACCGCTGGATGAACTTGTTGCCTTTTTTGCGCTGCGTGAAACTGCCGAGGTAGCCGCCGAACCATGCACCTGCGGCCATGATAATGGCAATGGGCCAGTCAATTTTCCCTGCGATGCCGAGTGCCACTGTGCTTACGATCAGGAACACGTTTGTGAGAGCGTTCTTGATGGCGTTCACGTGAATCGGATCAAGTCCCGTGTAGCGCGTGAGCCCGAAAATTTGTACAAAACCCACGCCAACTTGCACAATGCATCCGTAAACCGCGATACCGAAAAATCCGAGGGCGCCTTTGACGGTGAGTTTCTCGGGCGGATTCTCGGGCGGTTTTCCGAGAATGTCCTTGCGCAAGTTGCTCATGACCACCACAAGGCATATCACGACGGCGAGAATTGCCTGGAAGAGCTTGTCTCCAATGCGGACCAAGAAGCATGCGCCAAGGAGTGCGCCGAAAAATGTTGGCAGCAGTAGCTGGAAGAATATCTTCTTGTTCAAGTAGCCGTGACGCGCAAGGTTGTAGGCACTGCTGAAATTTCCGATGATGAGCCCGATGCGGTTCGTGCCGTTTGCAACAGTCGCGGGAAGCCCGAGGAAAATCATGATGGGGAGGCTAAGCGTAGAACCGCCACCTGCGATGCTGTTGATGAGGCTTACGACTGCACCCAAAATAAAGAACGCCGGGTACTGGGCGTAATTCCACCAGTCTGTCACTTGGCGAGTTCCTTTTCAATAAACTTTCTGTTGCTTTCGACTTTTTCGCGTTGCGTTGTTTCCGGAAATTCCGCAAGGCATTTGTCGAGCGGTGCGAGGGCGTCGTTCAGCAATTTCTTTTTCTTTTCTTCGTCCGTTTGCTTTAAGGACTTTGAGAAAATCTGCGATGTGGTTTTGCGCTGCTTGTTGCAGTAAGCATCAGCAAGGACGATGTATTTTTCGTTTGCTTCTTTGCGGAGCTTGCTCGTCTTGAGCTTGTTCAGCAAATCCTTGGCCTTATCGAATTTTTCGTTTGCGATGAGCGTATCGGCCTGGGCGAGTGCTGCGGCGGGGTCTTGCTTTTCCCACATTTTAGCGGTTTCGGAATCGGTAGCCTTTTCGAGTTCGTCAACATGATTCAGGAATGCCTGCACGTGGAGCGTGTCTTCGAAATCGCGGTAGCGGATGCGGAACATCTCGGTCTGCTTGCGAGCTTCGGCGAATTGCGCCTTCTCATCGGCGAGAACCTTGATGGATTCAAATTCCTTGGATGCCTTTTTGAGCGTGTTCGAATAAGCGATTTTCTTCTGGCCTTGAGCCCAGTTCGCGAGCGAATCGCCCGGAGCGAGTTGTGCAATCAAGCTGTCGGCCGTTTCGGCGACCATGCTGTACGAGGCTTGCACGCGGTTCATGTTCTGAATCTGGAGTGCCATCGATTCGAATTCTTTTGCCTTTTCTTCACGGCGCTTGCCGAATGCTTCGCGGAGCGTATCCGAATGCGCTTGCCATTTTTCCCACATTGGAGCCATTGTCGAGAAACTGTTCAAGATGACGGAGGCGGAGTCCGTTTGGCCTGCGCGGCTGAGTGTGTCGGCGTAGCTAAAGACGTAATTGGCGAGCGCCGGGAATGCCTTGTATGGGTCCATCGTCGTTTCGAGCGTGCAATGCGAAAAGTGCGTCTTGTCGCACGGCGGCAACATCATCAAAACCGTATCGACTCGAGTTTGTACGAGAATAGTCGGCGTCTGTTCCGGAGTCAAAATCTGGTCGGGCGTAGAGAGCTTGAACTGGTCGAGAATCTGCGAAGCGCTATCGCCGGTGACGACCTGCATCTCGGAATACTTGCCGGTCTGCGTTTCTGCAGACTGGACTGTATCTTGCCCGATGATTTTCGTGAACGGAGTTTCAGTAGGCTTTACGTCTGGAGAAGGGCATTGACTTGTCCCGATGCATGCGGTGAGCGAGAACGCTGCGGCGAATGTGGCTGCCTGAACGAAAACCGTTGATTTAGACATGAAACACTCCGTTTTTTAATCGTGAACAAAAATAGCAATTACTCAGCATCGGCTTCGATAGGCACGAATGCATTTTTGCTGCTGAAGTTTTCGGGCAAATCCCAGTCGTCGTCCTTCGGCATGGCGGCCTGCGGTTTCGGCGGCTGAACAGGCGTGAACGTCTGCTGCGGATTAAGCGGGATCTGCTTTGCTGCTTCCGTTGCCTTTTTGATGGAATCTGCCTTCATGACTTCCGAAACTGGTCTTGCATCAGCAGGGATGACTTGCTGCGGCTTCGGCGCACTTGTGATTGGCGCAGTCCTAGCTTGCGCAGTAGCGGGCTGTGAGACACTGGGTGCGGCTTCTTGTGCCTTAACCGTCGCGGAATCTGTTGCGTTTCCGGTTTGCGGTGGCGTGCTTGTCTGCGGCATCGGCAAGCTCACGACAATTCCAGATTTTGCAATCGTTTCGGCGGCAATCTTCTGCACTTGCGGCGGCGTGAATCCCGGCACATCGAGCCACGGGAGCGGGCGGCCTTTTTCTCCGTTTATCAAAGCTTCACCGGTCATCGGGTCCACCGTGAGTTCTCCGCGTTCGTTTGTCAGCATCAGCGGCACTTCGCCCGTGGCGATCATCGAAATGTCAAGGAAGTCGATTTGCTTTGGAATGCCGAGAATGTCGATTTCTTCCTTCGCAAATGAAGCCCACTGCGGCAAACCACCCGAGGCGCCTGCAATACGCGTGCGTCCTGATTTCAAAGGCTTGTTGTCGTCAAAGCCCACATAGCTACCAATGGCAATCACGGAATCCAGTGCGATGCCGTTCTTTTCTTTGACGTACGTCGGGAGCGCTCCAAGGAACGCCACGTTGCGGTAATCGTTTGTCGTACCCGTCTTACCCATCACCGGGTAGCGGAGCTTCGAGGCCCCTTCAGGATTCTTGACGCTCAGTGCGGTGAGCTGGCTATGTGCCGTACCGTTTGTGAACACGGAGCGCAGCATCACGCCCATCTGCGTTGTCACAGTATCGTCAAGCACCGTCATCGATTCCATCTTGTTCCTGAAAATCGTACGACCATCGCGGTTTCTGATTTCCTTGATAAAGCAGGCTTCGGTCCAGTTGGCGTCCTTGCACTTGAAAATCTTACCTGTGAGGAGCGTCTGGTAGGCGGTCGTGATTTCGGCAAGAGTAATATCGTTCACGCCGAGCGGCATACTGAACACTTTCTGCAATTTCTGGTGAATGCCGATTTCGTTGGCAAAGCGGGCGTAGTCGGCCATCGCAAGCGCACGGCGGTAATCCGGCCAGTAACGCAAATGAGCCATGTCAAAGTAATCCGCGTCGCCATCGACCGGTTCAATCATGGCGTTCAAGCGCTTAAAGTCAGCGAGCGTGAAGTTTTCAATCAGCTGTACGGAATCTAGCGGCAACAGCTTTGTCGATTCATCCGGGTCGAGTTCCTGTATTTCACGGGCGCGCCAGATTTCAGAGTAACGCTTAAAGTTGTGGTTTACGTACTTCGTGATTTTCGGGTCGCGTTTCGCTTGTTTCAAACCGATATCCGTAAATGTGCCGTAGCGCAAGTTCTGCACGGCGCGTGCCTGCAATACCTTGCCGTCGTTCATATAACGTTCCACGAGCGCATCGCGTGCCTTCGTGAATTCGATTTCGCGCTTGACCTCTTCCTTCATCATGAGGCCGAACTTGTCGCGCAAACGTTCCACGAACTTGATGCGTTCTTCGTCCGGGTTGCGTGCAAATCCGTTTTCGCGAGCTACGTCCTCGAATTCCTTGTCTGAGAGCTTGTCCATGAGGTGTTCCAAAAGCCAAATACTTGCGATGTTTTCGGAACGCGTAGCGGCCCATGCAATGCTGACAACGTCACCCTTGTTCTTGTGGTCCGGGCGCGGGAAGTAGAATTGGTTCCCGTACTGGAAGGCGTTGAATTCGTTTTCAAGATTGTCGAGATAGTTCCAGTGGTACTTGAGAGCAAGCGCGTAAAGAATCGGCTTCCAGCTAGAACCGAGTTGGCGGAGTGCCTTGAAGCTACGGTCAAATCCCGTGTTGTGGAACCCACCCTGGCTTGCGAGCACCTTGCCGTTCTGGATGGCGACGAGTGCGCCTTGCAGCACCGGTTCCGTTTCAATCTTGCACTGTGCGTAACCGTCAATCGGTGTTTCGTCGATGATGCTCACGAGGAGGATGGCGCCCGGCTTGAGCTGGGTCGCAAGAATCTTGTTCACATCGCCACCGGCGAGCTTGGCAAAGTCATTCACGGATTGCTCTGTGACAATGCCCTTGAGCTGCCCGAAGTTCAACTTAAGCGATTGCAGTCTGCCGGTCGTATCGTAGAAAACGCTATCCACGGCGCCGTAGAGGTAGTCACCCTTGCGAGCGGTGCGGGCGCGGTTTGCGAATTGCGCCTTCGGGAGCACAAAGCCACCGAGCTGTAGTTGCAAGTTGCTGATGTTTGTCTGCAATGCGCGTTTGGCGGCGTCCTGCGACTTGGCGTTCAAAGTTGTCGTGATTTCGAGCTGGGCCTTGCGCCAATCTTCGATACCTTCCTGCTGGAAGAGTTCGTGGAAAAAGTCGCTGTCGAGGCGTTCTTCCAAGCGTTCGAGCGTCGTGCTCATCGTGAAGCGGAAATTGCCGTGGTTGAATTCCAAGGGCTTTGCGATGGCGGCGTCCATGTCGGCCTGCTCGATGTAGCCTTCTTCGACCATGCGGCTGAGCACGTAGCGGAGTCGGGTTTCACCGCGTTCGAGTGCTCTTTTCCTGCGTTCTTCGGTGCGTTGGATGAACGGGTCGTAGTTGAACGGTCCCTTGACCGAGCCTGCGATGAAAGCGCATTCGGCAAGTGTCAGGTCCTTGAGTTCCTTGTTAAAGAAGTACTGGGCGGCGATAGCCACACCCTTGCCTGTACCCGAGACGTGGAACTGGTTCAGGTAAAATTCCAGGATGTCTTCCTTGGAGAAATGCTTTTCCATGCGGAGCGCGTTCAGGAATTCCTTGAGCTTTTCCTTGATGCTGCGTTCTTCGCGTCCGAAAATGTTCTTGACCGCCTGCTGCGTGAGCGAGGAGCCGCCCTGGCTCATTCGCCCAGACTTGACGTTGTTGACCATGGCGCGCATGAACCCCTTGAGGTCGTAGCCGTTGTGGGTCCAGTAGCGGGAGTCTTCGGCAGCGATAAGGGCGTTGATCAGGTTGACCGGAATATCGCCATAGGGCACGTAAACGCGGTGGTTCGCGTCAAAGAATGCGCCGAGCAAGTTTTCGCCGTCTTCGTAGAAGACGCGGGTCTCGCCGGAGAGCACTTGCAAGATGGTGGCGCGGTTAAACTGGTTGTCCGGATCGCGTTCGGGGAGAATCTTGAACACGACGATATAAAAGGGGATGTAGCAAATCAAGGCTACAAGGAAGATTGCGACGATGATTTTAACAAACTTATTCATATTTACGTAAATTATTGAGTATTAACGACTTACAAGATATAAAACTTTTGGAGGGGTGGCCTGCCTGGGGGCGCGCAATATGTAAAAATTAGGGGCTTTTTTGTGGAAAAACGATGAATTTGCCCGTTACCCCTTGAAATTTCGCCGGAATTTTGTTAAAATTTGGTCCCCAAGATGGGAAGATGGCCGAGTTGGCCGAAGGCGCGTCCCTGCTAAGGACGTATAGGACTAAATCCTATCGCGAGTTCGAATCTCGCTCTTCCCGCTGAAAAGCCCCGAGTCGCAAGACCCGGGGTTTTTTCTTACACTCGTCACCCCGGACACCATGTCATCCCGGCCTTGTGCCGGGACGGGGTCTGCATCACGTAACAAACGCCTAGCTCTTCAATTTACCTTTATCTATATACATGAACGTGTCGGCTCTCTTGAGCACGTCCTTCACGCATTCGTCAATTTGCTGGCTGAAATCCGCCATCCCCGCGGCAAACGAAATGCTCTCCTTCGGGGCATCCGGCTTGCGGTTCACAGACGCCCTCAGCTTCTCGAAAAGCGACGAACGCAGGTCGTACTGCTCGCCAAGCAAAATGATGGCGAACTCGTCGCCCCCGATGCGGTACACCGGGCTATGCTTGAATATATTGCAGAATACCTTGCTGCAGTTCTTGAGGTATTCGTCGCCCATGTCGTGCCCGAACGTGTCGTTGATGACCTTCAGGTCGTTCACGTCGCATTCTACAATCGCAAATTTTACTTTGTCCTTAGCCTTAATCTCGCTGTCTATAAGTTCGCACTTGGCCTTGAACGCCGCGGCACTCCCGACACCCGTGAGCGGGTCCTTGTTGGCGATCAGTTTGGTGTGTTGCAGGTCCTTTCTTAACTTCAGCGCGGTTTCTTCGAGCTTGTGTTCGACTTCGACATTGATGATGCCGACCACAAACGATTGCGTGTTGCCCTTGTCGCTTGCAATTTTCATGCGGTAGTGTTCCACGTGTCCGTCAATATTTGCAAGGAAGGGGATGGAATAATACGGCGTCGTCTGCACGATTTCGATGCACTTGGCTAAAGCCGAATTTTCGATAAAGCCGCTGAACTCGTTAGGGACGTAAATGCGCCTCATCAGGTTGTCAAAGTTCTGCGGGCTAGGCAGTATGTGATTTTCGGCAAGGAGCGGTGCAAACCTGTCGCTCACTTGGTAATACTTTGTCTGGTTCTTGGTGATGTTCACGTACATGACCAGGTCGTAGTCGGCAGAAAGCCCTGCGATGATGACCGCCCTCTGCGAGAGGTCCCTGTTGCGGCTGATTTTCGAGATGAAAAACGCATAGATGGTGCAGCAACCGAGCATAAACCCGATGGAATCGCAAGGGGCAAGCGGGAATTCTTTCTGGAGGAGCCCGCAAAGGACCGGCGCCAATATGAACAAAAAGCTTGCAGCGTAATGGCGGCGCGAGGCAATCTTTTTAGCGCTTGCAATCCTGTAGGCGGCAAAAATGGCGATGACGAAGAACGTAAAGTACTGGCTGTAATAAAGCAGGTTCCTGCCCGGGCGTGCGATGTACGAACCGTCTTCGCCCACGTCAAAAATGAACCGTGACTTGATGTTGACGAGGAGCAAGACGAGCTGGAAAATCACAAGGGCGATCGAGAGCATCTTGGCAGGTATTGCCTTTTCGCGTTCGATACTGATGAAGTTCAGGATGTAGCTCAGCCAGATGTAGGCCGAAAATGCCGCCGCGGCATGGAAAACCGAGGACGAAATGAAAAACAGCGTATTGTTGGGGAAGGCACCGCTCGCAAGAACGCCCCAGATGCCGTCCTGGAGGCAGAAAATGGTCACCCAGCTAGAGAGGAAAAGGAAGTCCTTGTCCGTTTTTTCGCTTTTATCCAGCACGGACCTGAACTGATTCATGAAAATCAGCAACACGAGCGCGCAAGTGAACGATAATACAGAGTAAAGAGAATCTGCCATATACACCTTGATTACTATAATGCAATATAAGATTTTTGTACCGTTTTTGCAAGTTTTAACCTTTGTCACCCCGGACTCTTACACTTGTCACCCCGGCCTCCGTGCCGGGGTCGGCATTTGCATTTATCATCCCGACTTATGCGCTTTTGTCATCCTGAACGAAGTGAAGGATCCAGTTATTTCTCGTAAAAAAGGCATTTTTCTAAAAAATTCTTGACTTTTACGTTCTTAGAATGGATATTATTAGGTGGATTTAATTACAAGGAGTTTGACCATGAAGACGAATAGCTTTTTATTCGGCGCCATTCTCGGTGCCGCAGCGACTGTTGCCGTGACGAAGAAATTTTTTAAGTGCTGCTCTTGCAACGAAAACGAAGCCTGCGACAACCCGGTCATCAAGGATGCCGACGATGCCGTCGAAAAGCTCCGCAATTCTGTGGACAGCCTCCGCAAGGAGCTGAACAGCCGCATTGAATCCGAACAGACCTACGCCGCCAAGTGCGAAGACCTCAAGGACCAGGTGGCCAAGCAGAACGCAGAAATCAACAACCTCAAGAACATCTGCGAAATGCAGGATAGCCGCAACAAGAAACTTGAAGACGAACTCGCCAGCAAGAAGTAATTGGCGAACGTCCCTGCTAACGTCATTGCGAGGAGCGCAGCAAGCCTGCCACGAGCAAAGCTACAAACGTCATTGCGAGGAGCAAAGCGACGAAGCAATCTCAGAAACCTTGTCATCCTGAAACCCGTAAGGGTTGAAGGATCCAGCCTCATTATTTAAACGAAAAAGTCGGCTTTCGCCGACTTTTTTTGCAACATGTCACCCCGCACAGGTTGTCTTTGACTACGCTTTCCCCAAATCCTTCGCGAATTCTACGGCAAGTTCTTCGAGCTTTGCGGCAGAAGTCTCGTCGAGGGCAGACTTGAGCGTGACCGTTGTTTCGCAGAATGTCACGTTCTTGAGCGTGTCAAGAATCTCGTGCATTTTCTTGGCTGCCATCGGCGCCCATGTGCCGTTTTCGACAATGCCGACTTTGCGGTTGCAGTAGTTTTTCGCCTTGAGGTGCGTGAGGAACTTTTCGGCAGCGGGGAAAAGTCCTGCGTCAAGCGTTGTTGCGCATACGGCGAGATGGCTATAGCGGAATGCCTGTGCAACCGTCTCCGAAGAATACGTGCGTGCCAAATCCATAATCGTCACGTCAACGCCTTTTTCGCGGAGCGATTCGGCGAGCCTCTTCGCGGCTTCTGCCGTGTGGCCGTAAACGCCTGCGTAAGCGACAAATACGCCTTGTGTTTCAGGCACATAGCTGCTCCAAGTGTTGTACTTGTCAATGTAGAAGTTTAAATTGTCTGTAATAACCGGACCGTGCAACGGGCAAATCGTCTTGACTTCGATACCGGCGAGCTTCTTCAAAACGCTCTGTACCTGCATGCCATATTTCCCGACGATGTTGATGTAGTAGCGTCTTGCTTCGCTCACCCAGTCTTCGCCGAGTTTTCCAGAAAGTCCGAATGTGCCGAATGCGTCAGCGGAGAACAGAATTTTTTCGGATTCGTCATAGCTGAGCAAGACTTCGGGCCAGTGGACCATCGGGGCGGCGATGAACTTTAGCGTGTGCTTGCCGAGCGAAAGCGTGTCGCCATCCTTGAGCGTGAGCGTCTTTGTGCCCTTGGGGAGCTTGACGAACTGCGGAATGAACGCAAGTGCCTTTGCAGATGCGGCGATGGTTGCTTCCGGGTACTTCTTGATAAATTCGAAAAAGCCGCCGGCGTGATCGGGTTCCAAATGATGGACAATCAGGTAGTCGGGCGTTTTGCCCTGCAACGCATTTTCAACATTTGTCAACCATTCACTTACTTTGTGTGCGTCTACGGAATCCGTGACCGCAATCTTCTCGTCAAAAATTACATAGGAATTGTACGAAACTCCATCAGGAACCTTGTATTGCCCTTCAAATAAATCAATCTCGCGGTCATCCACTCCAACGAACTTAATGCTATCACTAAAATTTGAAACTTCCATAAAAACCTCCTATTTTGCGGCGTCACCTTATATATAAAAAAAATTACTTCTTGGTATTTTGTTTTGTGGGGCCATTGACCCAAACGTCTTCTGCGGCCTTCTTTCGTTTAGCTTCTTCTTGTTTTTTGATGACCGAGTCGGGTTCAATGGTAAGGCTGTTTCCAGGACAATAGTTCATGTTTTGGCTGTATACCTTGTCCCCTTCGCCCCAATAGCCGTAAAGCATGTGCCTGTAGGTGACATCGTCCCGTTTCATCAGGATTGAAACTCGGCAAGGGGTGTCCGCATCGTGGATGTAGTTGCAAACATCTGTATTTTTGCAGACGGGTTCCCCTTCGATGTAGAAATCGTATTTTTCACCGTCTCCCGATTTGATGGAGATTGTCTGCGTGTTCTTGTTATCTTGCATCATGAGCATTGTAAAGCAGCCTGTAAGTAACAAGGACGAAAATATCAGTATAGCGGAGAAGAGCCTGTTCAGTGCCATGGGCTGAATATACAAAATAGTTTTTTGCTATATTGCAGTTCGTTTAAAAAACGATTAAAACAAAAAAGGAATATCATGCCAGCTTTTGATCCAAATGCGAAAAAGATGCTGATTTCGGGCAACGAAGCCATTTCCCTTTCCATGCGTCATTGCAATGTGCAGCTTGCCGCAGGTTATCCGGGAACTCCGTCCACCGAAATCTTGGAAGATTACTCTGAACTGGGTGGCTATGCCCAGTGGGCTCCGAACGAAAAGGTCGCTGCCGAAGTCGCTCTCGGTGCCGCTTTTGGTCATGCCCGCAGTGTTGTCACCATGAAGATGGTTGGCTTGAATGTGGCAAGTGATGTTCTCTATACTGCAACTTACACGGGTGTCGATGGCGGCATGGTGTGGATCGTTGCCGATGACCCGGGTCAGGGCAGCTCCCAGAACGAACAGGATACGCGTAACCACGCGAAGGCATCCGTTTGCCCGATGTTCGAACCGTCCAACTCCCAGGAAGCCTACGATTTCTTCCGCATCGCCATGCAGACGAGCGAAAAGTTCAAGATTCCTGTCATCCTCCGTATGACCACCCGCGTGGACCATTCCAAGTCCATCGTCGTGCCGAAGGAAGAACTTCCGGCAATGGTGCCGAACTTTGAACGCAATATCGCCCAGCATGTGATGGTGCCTGGCTTCTCGAAGCCGGCTGGCCGTCGCCTCCGCGCCAAGATGGACGAAATGGAAGCCTGGAACGTTGCCGAAGGCCCGAATAAGGTCGAAATGCGCAGCGCAGACTTCGGTATCATCGTGAGCGGCATCAGCTACCACCACGTCCGCGAAGCCGCCCCGGAAGCAAGCATCCTCAAACTCGGTATGACCTACCCGCTTCCGATGCAGCTCATCAAGGATTTTGCGAAGAAGTTCGAAGGCAAGCGCCTCATGGTCATTGAAGAAAACGACCCGTGGCTTGCTGAAAACATCAAGGCCGCTGGCATCCAGTGCGAAAGCAAGTTTGACCCGATTTTCCGCTTTGGTGAACTCGACGTGAACCGCGTCCGCCGCATTATCGCTGGCGACAAGAACCCGGATCCGGTTCCGGTCAAGGGTAAGCCGCCTATGCTCTGCCCGGGCTGCCCGCACCGCAGTTCCTTCGCAGTTCTCAAGGAACTCGACTGCATCGTTTCCGGTGACATCGGCTGCTACACGCTCGCCGCTCTCCCGCCGATCAGCGCCATGGACTACATGATTGACATGGGTGCCGCAATCGGTATGGGTATCGGTCTCCGTAACGTGCTCCCGCGCGAACAGGCAAAGCGCGTTGTCTCCGTGATTGGTGACTCTACGTTTGTTCACAGTGGCATCACTGGCCTTGTGGAAGCAGGTTACAACCGCCCGGAAACGGGCCACGTCGTCATCATTCTCGACAACAGCATTACCGCTATGACCGGTCAGCAGGAACACCCGGGTACGGGCCGTCACCTTGACCACTCTCCGGCATATAAGATTGACTACAAGGAAGTCGCAAAGGTCGCCGGTTTTGACAATGTCTATGAAGTGAACCAGGTCAAGGAACCGGAAGAATTCAAGCGTCTCGTGAAGGAATCCCTCGAAAAGGACGAACTCACGCTCATCGTCGCTAAGAGCCCCTGCATTCTCGCCCTCAAGAGCATCCTTGCCTGGGACAAGGCGAACAAGGAAAAGGCCGAAAAGGCACTTGCCGAAGCAGAAGCCGCTGCCAAGAAGAACAATAACTTTTAATAGAGAGGTTGAATAATTATGAGCGTAATGAACGTTAAATTTGCAGGCCTCGGTGGCACAGGTGTTATCAAGGCTAGTGACGTGATGGCCGAACTTGTTTTCGAACAAGGTTATGATGTGAAGAAGGCCGAAGTCCATGGCATGAGCCAGCGCGGTGGTTCCATCGCTTCAGACGTTCGCTTTGCCAAGGATGAAGAAGTTCAGTCCCCGATGATTCCGTGCGGCGAAGCCGACTACCTCGTCGTCTTTGACGAAACGCAGGTTGTCGTGAACGAAGCCTACATGAAGCAGGGCGGCGTGCTCCTCACGCCGGCGGACATCGATGTCTCGAAGCTCGAAAACGTGAAGGCTTTGAACGTCGCCATGCTCGGCAAGCTCTCCAAGCACTTCGACTTCACCGTGGATCAGTGGCTCGTTGCTTTGAACAAGCTCTTTGCCGAAAAGTTCCACGAAGGCAACAAGAAGGCATTCATGCTCGGCCGCGAAGGCTAATTGCTTACCGTCATCCCGCACTTGTTGCGGGATCGCCTTTACAATGTCACCCCGGCCACTGTGCCGGGGTCTTCTTTTTTATAGCGTTAGTTTTTCATTTGTGTGTCGGATTGTACAACCCTTGTGCCCTTCTCCCCAAGAAATACGCCCAAATTCCTTCAAATTTCCGAGAAAACCCTAAATAACGTGCTTTTATATTTGTAATTTGTGTTTGTGGCACAATTTTTGCAGAACATAAAGAATGCGCTTGCGCCGGCATCTTGCCCGGCGGCATCTCGTAATGCATCCCGTGCATCTCGTAATGTGTCTCGCAAGGCATCTCGCTTGTGGGGCGTTCTTGCTTGTGCCATTTTAGCTGCGTTTTTGCTTGGCTGTGAAGAAATCGAAGAACCCAAGCCTTGGATTCGTGTCGAGCGCCCGCAGATGCTCTTTACCGATACGACGCTTCTCGACAGCTATGACAAGGGTGTGCTCAACTGGCGTCTGAAAACCGCTTATCTGGAACGCTGGGCCGATAAGGAAATCGTGACGGTGCGTCCGGTGTTCGTGGACATTTACGATTCCATCGGCGAGCGTGTGGCGTTCTTGCGTGCGGACTCCGGCAGTCTCGACATGACGTTCACGTACGTTTACGCTTATGGTCACGTTTATGCGCTGACTCCGAAGGGAGCCTCGGTTCGAGCCGATTCGCTCCTCTGGAACAAGAAGGATAATTTGGTTAGAACCGCAAGCTATGTGCGCGTTGTCTCTGAAGATGGCGACGTGTTGCAGGGCGTTGGTTTTGAAAGTGATGCGCAGTTCGACAACTGGAAAATCCTTTCTAACGTGACGGGTATTTTCCAGGATGCGGCAAAGCGCATGAAGGATGAAGACAAACGACAGGCTGAGGCGGAACGTCTAAGCAATCCACCGTCCTCGTCATCGCAGGCTCCAAAGCCTGCTTCTTCACCGTCCAGAAAGGCTCCGCCACGCGGTCTCCCGCCCAAGCCAAAGGCAGGGAAACCGTGATGAATTTCCGCGCATTCCTCTTCATCGCAACAACCTTCCTTGCGTCTACTCTCGCTTTTGCGCAGTCTTCGCCGCTGATCATGTACCACGCCGACAACCTCGACGTGTCCCGCAAGCGCGGAACGCTCCTCTTGACCGGCAACGTTCACTTTGTGCATGATAGCGTTGCCTTCAAGACGCAGCGCGCCTCCTGGAACCGCAACAGCGAAACAGTTGAATGTGGCGGCGGGTTCCTCTTCACGCATCCGTCTGGATTCGTTCGCGCAAGGAATGGTTCTTACCAAAGAAAGAGCGAAATTGCGATTGCTTCCGGCGAAGTGAGCGCAGGCGATTCTGCGGGCAATTACCTCATGACCGGTCAATACCTCAAGTACGACCGCAAAGAAGACATCGTGACAATTCCGATGTCGCCAAGACTTTATCAGTACGAAAAGCAGAAGGACGGAAAAATCGATACCGTAACGATTGAATCCAAGTCCCTCATTTTCGACAAGAAGAACAGCTTTGCGCAAGCCTTTCAAGATGTAAAGCTCACGCAGAAAGATCTCGTGGTCACTTGCGATACGGGTTACTTTAATCGCAAAGATAACTGGCTCAGCATGAAGGGCCACCCGACTTGCGATATGAAAAATTACCACCTCACGGGCGATTCCATTTTCCTCGTGCTCGATGAAACCGGCAAGATGCTCAAGTCCGCACTCGTGATCCGCAACGCACACGGCATCCAGAACGAAGCTCCGAAACGAGGCAATCCCGGCAACGTGACCGAAGCCTTCGGCGATACGCTTTACTGCGAATTCAAAAAAGGAAAAATTGAACGCCTTTACGTGAACGTGAACGCCAAGGGATTTTTCTACGAAACGGATTTAAAAGAATACCGCAATTTGATGGACGGCGACCGTCTCGATTTGTATTTTAAAAAGGGCCGCATGGACCGCGCGATTGTTTCGGGCAAAGCTCAGAGCACTTACTTCTACGTAAAAAAGGATAGAACGGTCTCTGGCAAGAACGAGGCAACGGGCGACACGATTCACATCTTGTTCGATGCTCAGAAGAACGCGGTGAAGTCGCTCAAGCTCATGGGCAGAAAGACAAATGCCAGTGGGCGATTTATCGACTTGGAAAAGGCGAACCGTATTAAGGAAAACGCCAAGAAGGATTCGCTCGCAAGGCTTGATTCGCTTGCCGCAAAAGAAAAAAGTTCAAAGAAAAACTTGACAGAAAGCGATTCAACGACGATAAAGAAATCAGCGAATGATAAAAGGTTGAGAAGTCTTTTAAACCGTCGGAGAGAAAAAGGAAAGCCGACGGACGAATCTGCGAAAACGGAGGACGCACAGTGAAAAATTTGGTTAGCACGATACGCACCGACAAGCTGCGCAAGATTTATGGTCACCGCCAGGTGGTGAGCGATGTCTCCATTCAAGTTTCGCAGGGCGAAATCGTCGGGCTCCTCGGTCCGAATGGTGCCGGCAAGACGACTACGTTCTACATGATTGTGGGCATGGTCCGCCCGGATGCAGGTCACATCTTTTTGGACGATATCGAGATGACGGACAAGCCGATGTACAAGCGCGCCCGCCTCGGCGTGGGCTACCTCCCGCAAGAAGCGTCCATCTTCCGCAAGCTCTCTGTTGAAGACAACATCATGGCGATTCTCGAAACGCAAGACATGAAGCGTGCCGAGCGCAAAAAGAAGTTGGAACAGCTCCTCGAAGAATTCAAGATTACGCACATCCGTAAGACGAAATCCATGAGCTGCTCTGGTGGTGAACGCCGCCGCTTGGAAATTGCACGAGCACTTGCAAGCGACCCCTCGTTCCTCTTGCTCGACGAACCGTTTGCGGGCATTGACCCGATTGCCGTTGCCGATATCCAGTCCATTATTTCGGAACTCAAGGACCGCGGCATGGGCGTGCTCATCACGGACCACAACGTGCGCGAAACGCTTTCGATTACGGACCGCGCTTACATCATGTATAAGAGCCAGGTGCTCACGGAAGGTTCTTCGCAACACCTCGCTGAAGACCCGGAAGCACGTCGTATTTATCTCGGTGATTCTTTCCGTTTGGATTAGGAGTTATTATGAATCTTGGAATGCAGGCAAATATCGGACAGACGCAGGAACAGACTCTATCTCCAGCGCTTCTCCAGTCTGTGAAGATGCTTCAGAAAACTTCGCAGGAACTGGAAACCGCCATCAAGGAAGAAGTCGAAGTCAACCCGCTCTTGGAAGTGGACGATGGCGACTTTGACGACCAGGAAGTTCCCGTCGACAAGGACCCGGAAGAACTCGACCCGCGTGCAGATTCGGATGAATTCCCCGATGATATCGAGGACATGGCTCGCGGTTCTCTGGACGATACTGCTGACGTCGATAGCAGCTACCTCGATGGCGAATCTTCGGATGTGAATTGGGATAGCTATTTGGGTGATGGCACATCGTACGATGACGCTCCTTTTAACGATTTGAATTCTGGCGGGAAGGACCCGGACGAAGATTGGGACCGCCCGATCAAGGACGTGGGCAAGAGCTTGCAGGAACAGCTCGATGACCAGCTCCGCCTTTGGAACGGCACCCGCGAATTGCAGGAGCAGCTTCAAGAAAATGGCGTTACTGAAGAACATTTCCGCAAGTTGGTCCAGTACCTCATCAACTCCATTAACGACGATGGATTCCTTTGCGATGCAAACCGCGACAATGAATCCGAAGCGATGGTCGTCCAGTCGGACGACAAGTACATCGACGAGATTGAAAGCGTGCTCCGCGGGGAACTCAAGCTCGAAGACGCAAGCCTCCCGGTGCGCGAAGCGGTTCACGTTTTGCAGTCCTTCAAGCCGAGCGGCATTGGTGCCCGCGACCAGCGTGAATGCTTCTTGATTCAGGCATACGCAATTCCGAATTTCCCGAGCCTTGCTATCCGCATTCTCGAAGAAGAATACGAGAACCTCTTGCAGCTCCGCTATGCAAAAATTGCAAAGGCGTTGAATGTCTCCGCCGATGAAGTCAAGACGGCAGTCGCAAGCCTTTCGCGTTTGCGCCCGCACCCGGGCTTCCAGCTTTCGCATTCGTATTCGCACATAATCAATGCGGATTTGAAGGTTGTCGAAAAGAAGGGCAATTACGAAGTTGTCTGCTTCAAGACCAAGATGCAGAAGTCACTCCGCATCAACCAGACGTACAAGGCGATTCTCACGGATCCGTCAGCGTCCAAGCAGGACAAGGAATATGTGAAGGCGCAGCTCGCGAAGGCGACGGATCTCATCAAGGCGGTCGATAACCGCTTCTCGACGATTGAACTTGTGATGCGTGCGATTGTCAAGCGTCAGCGAGGATTCTTTGAAAATGGTCCCGCATTCCTCAAGCCGATGATTCTCCAGGATGTCGCCGACGATGTCCATTTGGCGGTAAGCACGGTGCAGCGCGCGACTGACCAGAAGTACGTGGAAACGCCTTACGGCATGTACGAACTTAAACAATTCTTTACGTCCGGTGTCAAGCAGGGCACAGCCCCGGATGCCGAAGAAGTGGGTTCTGCGCAGATTATCGATGCTATCAAGACGCTCATTGACGAAGAGGACAAGTCCTCTCCGCTCTCCGACCAGGACATCAGCGATGAGCTTTTGAAGCAGGGAATCAAGGTGGCACGCCGTACTGTCGCCAAATACCGCGAAAAAGAGCTCAAGATTTTGCCTAAGAATCAACGAAAGCGCTAAAAAAGCGTATTTTCGGGGATTCGCTATAGCAAATATTCCAAGATGGAACGATTTTTTTTGCAAAATCCAATTTAGTTGTGGACTTTTGAAATAAAAAGATGTATATACTTTAATTGCGGAACGGAAGTTCCAAAATGTTTTTAAACGTAAGTAAATCGTAACATTAACATACGGAGGTTTATCATGGATATTCAGTTTTCTGCTCGTCATTTTAACGCATCGGCAGGTCTTCAGGACCGTATTCAGGAAGAAATGGATAAGTTGGCCAAATTTTACCCGAATATCACTAGCGCCTCTGTAATTCTCGACCACGAAGTTGAACACCAGCGTCATTGCGAAATTTCTGTCAACATCACAGGTTCCGTCATTGTCGCTTCTGCCGACGAAGAAAACATGGGCAAGGCTGTTGACGTAACGCTTGAACGTATCAAGGTCCAGCTCAAGAAGGCCAACGACAAGCAGAATGATCACAGATCTCAGCCGGTTTCTGAACTCACCTAATGGCTGATAGATTAAATGACATCAAGATCCTGCACCGGGAACGCTTCCCGGTGCGGGACTTTTTTATCCGCTACGGCAAGGATTTGCAAATGGTGCAACATTGCCCCGATGAGGATATGGAATCCTGCATCGAAGAAAGCGGAATCCACCGCCCTGGCCTTGCCATGGCTGGTTATACTAAAGTTTATAGTTCGCAGCAGATTCAGGTCATTGGACATACGGAATGGAATTACCTCGAGTCGGTCGGTCCTGAAGCGCGTGCGAAAATTTTCGAGAACTTGTCTGTATTCCGTGCCCCAATGTGGGTTGTGACGCATGCACAGACCCCGCACGATGAACTTAGGAATATGTGCAACCGTTTGCACATCCCGCTGTTCTCGACAACGCTCCACACTTTTGAATTTTTCAAGATGGGTCAGAGAATTCTCGACGAATTCTTTGCTCCGCATGCCATTATTCACGGAAGCCTCGTGGACGTTTATGGCGTAGGCATGCTCTACGTGGGCGACAGTAACGTCGGCAAGTCCGAATGCGTACTCGACCTTGTCGAAAGTGGGCACCGCATGGTGGCAGACGATGTGGTTCACATCAGCCATGTGGGCAAGTCGATTATCGGTCGCCCGGATCCGCTGATCCGCCATCACATGGAAATTCGCGGTGTGGGCATTTTGGACATCCGTTCGATGTTCGGTATTCATGCCATTCGCAAAGTCAAAAAAATCGAAATAATTGTCGAACTCCAGCAGTGGCGTCAGGATGTCTCGTACGAACGCACTGGCTTAAACGAAATGGAAGAGAACGTCATGGGCGTGAACATCCCGAAGGTGGTGTTGCCTGTGGCGCCTGGCAAGAACATGACCGTGATTTCTGAAGTCATTGCGATGAACGCCCTCATGAAGATGAGCGGTCAGAACGTGGCGAAAGATTTCAACGAATCCCTGATGCAGAAGATTAAGGCGAAGGCGAAGGGCGAGTTCTCTGATGATTTGCTAGATTTTAATCCGCAGAACTGGTCTTTCTATGAATAGTTTGCTGTTTAAAATCAAGAAAAATTTTGTAGCAAGTCTTATTTTTCTCATTATCGTGGTCTCGTGTGGGCTGGCGGCTTATTATTTCCATCCGTCTAGCCCGTACCATAAGCGTTATACGTTTGTCGTAAAATACGAGACTATCGGTACGCTTTCTCCGGGAAACCTTGTGCGCGTCCGTGGCATTGCGATGGGCGAGATTGTCGATGTAAAGCTTACGGACGAAGCCGTTTATGTTTCTGCTCGCGTGCTTGCCGATGCGAAAATTCCTGTGAACTCTGAATTCCGTCTCGTGACAGCAGGTCTCATGGGCGAACGCGAAATGAGCATCATCACCGGTAACTCTAGCAAGCTTGTGGCCGATGGCGATACTGTCAGCGGTCTTTACGATGAGGGTACTTCCGGGATTTCGAAAAACTTGACCGCCGTGTTCAAGGATATCGGCGATATCAAGCAAATGGTTACTGTATTTGCAGATTCATTGACGGTGGGCGAGACGGGTAAGCGCATGGAGCGTGTCGGCAAGAAAGCCAAGAAACTCATCCGTGTGACGAATGCCGATATCCGCAAGTGGAAATCCATGGTGGATGAACTGCTCGACGCTTATCACGAAGCGGGCGAAAAGCTTGAACGCTCGTTGCAGGATCTTTCGGACCGCGGTGGCGAAACCGCGACAAAGGCAAACGAAGCTATGGACCGCGTGCGTGCACTGTTGGACCGTGTTGATGCTTCAAAGAACGAGGCGCTCGCCATTGTCACCAAGTTTGACGAAAGCGAAGGCTCGGCAAGAATGTTCCTCGATAAGTCTTCTAAGTTCCACAAAGACTTCGATTTGCTGCAAAAAGACTTCGATGCGCTGCTCAGTGGCGTCAAAAAAGACGGTCTCAAGCTCAACGTAGATATCTTTTAGTAGGCAGTAGAAAGTAGACAGTCGGCAGTTTGTAATTAGTTAATTGCTTTTTGCCTTTCTAAGCGTTGTCATGCCCGACTTGATCTCTTTGACTACTTGCAGCTTTGCTGCTTAGTAGTCATGATCCGCGTATGGGGAGGGCATCTCCTTTTAAATTATTTTGTAATTTATATTTAGTTTGCAAAACGTTGTATGTTTGCAATAAAGGAGGAAATATGCTTGGATTGAGGATTGCGTTTCTGTTTGTCGTATTGCTCTTGG